>Ga0080004_1101583_pt1 | contig 141958 bp, 148 predicted proteins | sample WasSprMetagenome_FD_69207 | JGI IMG/M metagenome (GOLD analysis project Ga0080004, IMG submission 69207) | Sulfidic aquatic microbial communities from Washburn Spring, Yellowstone National Park, USA - WS (SPADES assembly) (version 2) | ecosystem: Environmental > Aquatic > Thermal springs > Hot...
GAAGCATTGCGAGCGGAATCGTTGCCGCCATTTTCAAGATTCCCCTCAACGGAAACGTAAACATTATCACTTTCCACTTTCCTCAAGCTCAGATTATACCCCTTCAGAAGAAACTCAATCGGGTCTCCAAGTGGAGCCTTCCTGATCATCGTTACTTCTGTACCTTTCACCAATCCCATATCCAACAGTCTTTTTTTGACAGCGCCAGATCCGTTAACTCGCGTAATGATGCCCTTTTCTCCGGGCCTCAATTCGCTTAGCCTCTTCTCCATAGTTTGCACCTTTTAGGTTACCCTAAAATGTAGAAAGCGTTAGGCTGATTTGAAATCTATCCTAAAAAAGTTCGATGTTCATCCTGAAGCCTAAAAGTGATAGGAGATCCCTTCTAGAGCCTAAAACAGTGTTTTCATTAAAGCCTACTACGCCTTTCGCAGTATTCCTTAAACCCTTCAATCCACCTTTTAATGAATTTGGGACGATCGATTTCAGCAGCCTGAGTAATAAACTCAACGAATCTTGTGAACTGCAATATTGTTTTTGGGTCGAGCTGGTGCTCCAATATGTGGGCATCCCTTGCCGCTACATCATCGGGAACCAACATTATTTCTAGAAATCTCTTAAAAGTGTCATGCCTTCTCTTCACAGTTTCAGCCATCACTTTCCCACGAGATGTAAGAGTGACGCCGCCATACTTTTCATAAATAACAAGGCCTTGCTCGTGAAGTTTCCTCATCATTTCCACAACCGTGGACGGTTTAACTCCTAGAGCTTTACAAATATCCCTTATACGGGCGTAGCCCTTCGCCTCCACGATTTCATACACGATTCTCAGGTAATCTTCAACTCTTTTAGGGACTGAGATCTTCATAAGGCTTCCCTAATAATGTTCTATTAACCTCATACAATAAATTTTCTTTTGCTCTTATTAAATTTTTGGCGCTTTTTGAGATACTCACAAGATAAGGTTTTTGTCGGCCCCATGTTCCCTAAAGGTTTGACGGTCCATAATTTATGCCTTTAGAGGGCTTTTGGAGGCCGCGAGGGCCTGATGGGATTTTCGAGCGCAATAAGGTTTCGTTTCGGTTGGGGGAGAAGGCTTGGGTCATAACATTCTTGGCAGGATTGATTAGGCCTACGGGCGATGAAAGGGCGTTATGGCCTGGTTGAGGTTGGCTGAGGGCTGTTAGGCCCCGGCCTCATGAGCTTGAATCTAACCTATAATGGTCCGCCTAAGCCTAGAAGGCTTGTAGCCATCGGCGAGACAGGCCAAGCTTAACGGCGAACGGCTTTACCTATGGGCTGCAATAGACGTGGATACGAAGGAAGGAAATATTGGCTATTTACCTACGCTTCTCGGCGGAGGTCAGGCTTAAACATCAACATGTCCATTAGAAAGGTGTTATGTGCTGTTAGAACAAGCCTTTAATCCTAGTGGATGATGGACCATGGCATCCACGGATGGCTTCAAGCCAACTTGGCTTAAAATGGCTTCATTTAACCTTCGGCGGAAGAAACAATGTAGAGCGCTATTCTAGAAAGCTCAAATTAAAAATAAGGAAAGGCTTAAAGGCTTTTATAATAACATTAACGCTGAAAGCCCATCGGCTGTAAATGCCATGACCCAAATAATGGCGTATGCCTATAACCACTTAAGGGTCCATCAAACCATAGGAGCGCCACCGCTAGGATGGCGAACTTATCTTGTCACTACCCGGTGAATTATGAGAAAAATTTTTAAGTTGCCAATGGTAATACGAAAGCAAAAAAAAGTATTACGAAGTAAAACATGCACCACAAATTCGTAACATTCCCGTTTACTGCAATAGTTGGGCAGGAGATGATGAAAAAAGCATTGCTAATTAATGCTATAGACCCAACTATCGGCGGCGTGTTAATAAAAGGAGATAAGGGTACTGGGAAATCTACTACTGTGCGTGCATTAGCAGATCTACTTCCTCAAATAAGGGTTGTTGAGGGTTGTCCTTTTAACTGCCATCCTGAAAATTTGAGACTTATGTGTAAGTCGTGTCAGGAGCGATATGAACATGATGGGCATTTACCATATCTCGAAAGAAAAATGGAAGTTATTGATATGCCTTTATCCGCTACAGAAGATATGGTTGTTGGTTCAATAGACATTAAACGAGCATTAAAAGAAGGTATAAAGGCACTAGAGCCTGGACTCTTAGCAAGGGCTAACAGAAATATACTCTACATTGATGAAGTGAATTTGCTTGACGATCACCTTGTTAATATCCTTTTGGATGCTGCTGCTATGGGGGTTAATATTGTAGAACGAGAAGGTATCTCTCTTTATCACCCAGCACGTTTTGTCCTCATTGGCACGATGAATCCAGAAGAAGGCGAGTTGAGACCACAGATATTAGACCGCTTCGGTCTATGTGTTGAGGTGAATGCGTTATCTTCAAAAGAAGATAGGCTGAAAGTGATGGAATATCGGAGGAGGTTCGATTTTGATCCGTGGAAATTTGAAGAACAGTTCAGCAAAGAGCAGGAAATGCTAAGGAGGAAGATAACTATCGCTCAACAAAGTCTCCAGCAGGTCAAAATTTCACAGGAGATGCTTGAGAAGATCGTTGAAATAACAATATCTCTCGGGATTAAAACGCATCGCGCCGATATTGTGATGGAGAAGGCTGCAAAGGCACTTGCTGCGTTAGATGGAAGGGATTATGTAACTGAAGATGATATAAAAGAAGCCGCTGTATTAGCACTTACCCACAGAATGCGGCAGAAACCTTTTGAAAAGGAGGGGGCACTCCAAAAGGAAATAATAGAAAATATTTTACAAAAAAAGGCAAAGGACGAGATTTTCAATTTTGAAAAGAACGCTGAAATAAGGAAAGAGATACTAAAACTTGAGGCGATCAGTCCAACACATGGAAGAGACTTTCCAAAAATAGAGGGCGAAAGAGGATTATATATTAAAGCAAGAGAGAGCAAAAATCCCAAAAGTGTGGCGATTGATGCTACTTTGAGAAAAGCTGTTAGAGAAACTGGAAAGTTGGAAGTTCAGCCGGAGCACCTTATGGAAAAGGTAAGGGTAAGCAAAGGAGAGGCACTTTACATTATCCTGCTTGATTCCTCCTCATCAATGAGAATGGACAAAAAAATAAGGTTCGCTAAAACTCTCGCATGGTGTTTACTTAAGCATTCCTATGAAAAGAAAAACAGCGTTGCTCTCTTGACTTTTCGAGGTCACGACGTTCAGGTTCTGGTACCACCAACCTCAGATGTTGTTAGGATAGAAGAAGCATTGGAAAAGCTTCCAACAGGAGGAAAGACACCGCTCACACCTGCACTTTATAAGGCGTTCGTGATGGCTAAAAAAGAGGCAAAAGCACTCCCCACTGTTATCCTAATTTCCGACGGCAAGGGAAATGTGTTTATCAAAGATAACATCGAGGAAGACATAAAATTTCTTTTCTCTTTTGCTAAGGGCATAAATCTTGTGATAGTGAATGCCGAAAGTAAGAATAGAAGCATTGGCCTCCTTGAAAATATCGCTGAAACGTTCAACGCCTCGCATTTTTATCTGGAGGAGGTTGTACGATGAAAAAGATACTTGCTCTTACGACTATAGGAAACACTGCTGCATTAAAAGAAGCTGTCGAGGAAATAAAAAGGGAGTATGGTGATATATTAGAAGTTACGAAAGTGTATTTGCATGAATATGATTCTCCTGACATTTCACTTGAACCGATTGAAAAAGCTGTAGATGAAGCTGACATAATTCTTGTGGATATTCGTGGGGATGTTCGCATTGCCAGAGAACTTCCAAGGATGCTTGAGGGTAAGGATAAAACTGTTGTCGTCCTTGTTGCTGGAGGACAACATATCTGGGCATTAACAAAAATGGGAAAGTTTAAAGGCGATAAAATATTTACAGGAAAAGAAAGAGAGTTTAACGTTCATACTTATGTCAAAACTAAAAAATTTTCTAATCTAATCAAAAGACTTGGTACAGTATTACCTTTTGGAATGTTAGAAGATATGAGAAACTGGGTTTGGGCACAACAGTATTATTTAGAGGGCGATCCTGAAAATCTGAAGAATCTCCTTCTATTCTTGTTGAAGCGCTATGGAGGTGTGAAAGAAATAAATAAAGTTCCACCGCCAAAGCAAAGACTGCCTTATGGATTGTATATGCCAAAAGTTGGGATATGCAAAGATCTACTCGAGTATAAAAGAAGGATAAAATTTGACCCTAAAAAGCCAACGGTTGGAGTGTTACTCTATGGCGGAATGCACTTTGAAGATACTAGGCCAATAGCAGATGCATTACATAGTAAATTGGGAAAAGATTTTAATTTCATATTTGTGTTTTCACAGGTTGAATATAACATTGAGGCTCTTAAAAAATATTTTGAAAACGAAAGTATAGACCTTTTTTTGAATTGCCAATATTTTAGAATCCATGGAGGGCCTTATGGTGGTGAGCCAGAACCAACATATGAATTGCTACAAAAATGGGGCGTCCCAGCTCTTATAGGTTTAAGAACTTATGATTTAGATATAGAGAAATGGAAAGAAAGTAAGGAAGGTTTAGACCCTTTACATATTGTTATTGGAGTTACATTGCCAGAACTTGATGGATGTATAGAACCAATTCTTGTCGCTATACTTAAGAAAGAAGATGATCCTACACTTGGCAAGGTAAAATACATGATGACCTTGGATGACAGAATTACAAAGTTATGCGAGAGAATTAAAAATTGGATTGCTCTTAGGAAAAAGCCGAATGGCGAAAAGAAAATAGCTATCATCACCTATAACTATCCACCGGGAGAGGAAAACTTAGCAAGCGCCGGTTATCTCGATGTTTTTGAAAGTTTGAAGAAATTTTTAGAAAAGCTGAAAAAAAGGGGATATAAAGTAGAAATTCCAACCGTGAGTTTAAAAGAACTTTTTCTTTCCTCGGGAATAGTTAATAGCCCAAATTATATTCAGAAATCAGGGATAAGGGTGCCTACTGAAAAATATGTTCAATGGTTTAAATCACTCCCAGAATCTGTCCAAAATGAGGTTATAAAATATTGGGGGGATCCACCAGGAAATATTATGGTGGATGGAAATGATATTCTTATTCCCGGTATAATTCTAGGTAATATATTTTTGGGCATTCAGCCTTCAAGGGGTGTACATGAAGACCCAGATAAAGCTTATCATGATAAAGACTTGCCACCACACCATCAATATCTCGCATGTTATTTATTCTTAGAAAAAGAATTTCGTTCAGATGCTATGGTTCATTTCGGGATGCATGGAACTCTTGAATTCACGAAAGGTAAAGAAGTTGGGCTATCCTCTGAATGTTTTCCTGACATTCTCATTGGGAATATGCCTCACGTTTATTATTATTGGATAGGAAATACTTCCGAGTCAACAATTGCTAAAAGGCGCTCTTATGCAATTTGTGTCTCACATGCTTCCCCACCTATGAAAAGTTCAGGTCTCTATGAAAAGTATATCGTATTAGAAGATTTGCTTGTTCAATATGAAGAGAATAAAGATGAGAAAACATTAGAAATTATCAAAGAAACTGCAAATGAGCTGCATTTACCGGTGGAACCTTCAAAATTAAGAAATGAATTATACAAGATGAAAAGAAGATTGATTCCTCATGGATTACATATTATGGATAGAAAACCGGTGAAAGAGGAGATGATAGATTATCTTCTCGGTGTTTTACGAGTTGATAGGGAATTTCCATCGATTTTAAAATTATTGGCAGAAAGAAGTGGGCAAGTGTGGGAAGAAATAAAATGCTCTAAAATTGGCGAGGAAATAGAAAAACAAGCACGGGAAGTAATTAGAAGGATAATTAATGGGAAAGCACCCGAATGGCTACCTGAAGGATATAATAGATTTGTAGAAGCTATTATAAAGAGAGTAGAAGTATCAGCAGAAAGCGAAGGACTTTTGCATGCCTTGGAAGGAAAATATATTTTCCCGGCACGTGGTGGTGACCCTATTCGGGATCCTGAGGTATATCCTTCTGGAAGGGCAATGTATGGATTTGACCCAAGAATTATACCAACAGTTGCGGCAGAAATGAGAGGACGGAAGGCAGCCGATTTATTGATCGAATCTTATCTCAAAAAATTCGGGAAATATCCTGAAACTGTAGGAATTGTTCTTTGGGGATTTGAGACAATGAAAACAGGCGGAGATACTATTGCTACTATACTTTCTCTGCTTGGAGTAAGAATAAAACACAAAAAGAGTCCATGGTTTAAGGAACTTGAGGTTATACCGTTAGAGGAGCTGAAAAGGCCGAGGATAGATGTTGTAATTACAATTTGTGGTATTTTCAGGGATACTTTCAAAACACATATAGATTTAATGGATAGAGCTGTGGAAATGGTTGCAAGTCTCGATGAGCCACTTGAAAGAAATTATATAAAAAAGCACTTCTTGGAATTGAAAGGTGAACTAAAAGATTTTGCACTTGCAAGAATCTTCGGTCCTTCACCAACTGAGTACGCTACGTCGATGAGAACGCTGGTTGAAAGTGGTGCGTGGAGGGAGGAGGAAGATTTAGTTAAAAGTTATGATGATAGTATGAGTTATGCTTATTTCAAAGGAAGAATAGAAAAAAATGAGCAAGCATTCTCTAACGTGCTTAAATCTATTGATATTGTAACCCAGGAAAGGGATAATACAGAGTATGAAGTTACAGACTTAGACCATTACTATGAATTCTTAGGCGGTTTGTCAAGAACGGTTCAGGAGAAGAAAGGGGAAAAAGCAGAAACTTTAGTTATAGATTCAACCGAAGAGGATGTGATGGTAGAGGATTTAAAAATAGCAATTGAGAGGGCGACAAGGACGAGAACTTTAAATCCCCTTTGGATAGAAGGGATGTTAAAACATGATTTTCATGGCGCAAAGAAAATAAAGGATAGGGTAGAATATCTTTTGGCTTTTGCTGCTACAACTGGAAAGGTTGAAAATTGGGTATTTGATGAGGTGGCAGATAAGTTAATATTTGATGAGAAGATGAGAAAGAGACTTCAGCAAAACAACCCTTATGCCACCATGAAGATCGGTGAACTTTTAGTAGAAGCTGAAAGAAGGGGTTACTGGAAGGTGGAAAAGGAAAAGTTGAGGCAATTACAAAATATCATATTGAATATGGAGGGTGACATTGAATGACTAAACTTACCGGAGCCTAACGCTACGCCCCCTTTCGGAGCTTGCCCCTCGCTTCGCTCGGGTCATATAACATGGGCTATACGGTTCGCTTCACTCACCCAAATCGGCTTACGCCGACTACGTATAGCCCGAAATCGTTATATGCGATCGGGTCGCGAATAAGAAGATTTATCAACTTTCTATAATCAACATACAATATGGAACTCAGAGTCTTATTAAAACTCATAGAAATTGAAGTTTAGATTTAAACGTTAAGGTGAAATCGGATATAATGCAGAACTCTAATCTCAATAAAATATGGTTAACAGCCGAAAATAATCCCAAAACAAGCTTAAAGAAAAGATTTTATATGGTGGACCGGGCGGGATTTGAACCCGCGACCTTCCGCATTCAGGGTTTTCATTAAACCTGCCAAGCGGACGATTTGGTAGCAGTCCCCGCTTGGGGAGCTGCTCATACCAGTCTGATCTACCGGCCCATCAGGTAATCCTCTTATGAGACATACTCTTAAGAATTTTGGTTTCCCTTAATACCCTAAGGCGATATCCTGAGGGGGCTTTCACGAACGTTTCCATAAAATCCTCAACGTATATAATGGCTTCCGCCGTCGTGTCCAGCTTCTTAAAAAGCTTTACATACAGGATAGTAGCCTTGACCTTAGGGGTCGGCGGACAGGGGAGGATAGACCCGAGGGTTCACTCGATTGGGAGGCGTGATTAGGTGTCTGAGGAGAGGCAGCTTCTCCTCCTATTACTCCTCGTATCCGCTGTAGGGGTTGGAGGGGTAGCCGCGGTCGTCGGCGCGTCTAGGATGCCGGATTTAAACGGCGGCGTAGCCGTGGCTAGGTATGAGGCCGTCCTATACTTGAACGGCACCCTCCATGAGAGCTACATCTACAACGTGGAGGCCAATGAAAGGTATAGGATGTTTTACAGGACGTGGGATGCACCCCTAGTCCTTGAGGAGACGGATTTCCCGAGCATCCTATGCGTTGGGATAGAGCCTCCGGTTCAAGGAGCCTACGTATATGTGAAGGATCATGAGGGGAGGCTCTGGGTCAGCCCCCACGATGAGAAGATCCGTATGGAGATAATGGAGCTCGCATATCCGAATGAGGTGGGCGTCTTCTATCCCAGGTATTACAGTCCTGGAACCTACAGGGTCGGATATACTTTCATCCTTTATCCCCCGATAGAATATGATGATGAGATGGTTCATCTAAACTTGAAGCTCGCCTCGGATCACCTAGCCTACAGGGATGTGGAGATAACGATCATGGACGCAGGTGAGGTGGAGGCGGTGTACCTTCATCCTCCGACTTTGAAGATGAGGCGTGAAGGGGACCGGATCATAGTTCAAGGGGGATCCCCTGAAGACCAGCTCCTCGAGGTTGAGCTACTCCTTAAGAGGGAGATCCTGTCCGGGACGAAGGGCTTCCCCAGTAGGGTTGAACATGTGAAGGCGAAGACTGAGACTGCGAACCTGTTATATTCCATACCGTATCATGTGGCTAGGGGCCTCAGATACGCCTCCTACACGGCTCTATTCGTAATCCCAGCCATGCTTCTAATCCTATACGTGAGATATGGGAGGGAGCGATCCTATACTGTGCCCAGGTATCTGAGCTACATCCCGTCGGGGAGGAAGCCCTGGCTGGTAAACCTGGTCTTCAAAGGGGATATAGGAGACTTCGATGAAAACGGGTTATACGCGACCCTGCTGGACCTCCAGAGGATGGGGAAAATCAAGATAAAGGTTAAGGATCCCCGTAAGGGAGGGGAAGGCGGACTCTTAATCCAGGTCCTGGATCCAAGGGGGGACGACGACTATGAGAACAGGGTGCTCAGATTCTTCGCCGAGCATTCATCAGGGGGCTCCTTCGACACCGACGAGGTTAAAGCCCTACTCGAAGTGGCTAAGGAGATGGAGCATCCCCCTAGGCGGCTCAGAGAAATAAAGGAGGGCTTAGACGCCTTGACCTCCTATAGGAATAGGAGGGTCTCATCCCTCTTCGCCTTCTCAGGCCGCGGTAGGGTAGCAAGGCTCCTCCTGATCCCGGGATCCCTGCTAATACTGAGTATCCTCGTAACCCTCTCATCCTCCTATATCTGGAGGGAGACTTGGACCGCCATATTCCTCTCATCAATGGGCCTCCTCCAGGTGGGTGTAGGCTTAGCCTTCCCATCCACGCTCTTCGGGAAGTGGAGGGGCGACTACTACAAGGAGAAATTGGAGTGGGACGCCTTCAGGAACATGCTCTCAGACCTAGCCCAGATAGAGAGGTATGCGCCCCAAGACCTCTCCATGTGGGGTGAATGGCTCATATATGGAACCGCCCTAGGCGTCGGAGAGAAAGTGGCGGAGGCTATGAGGAGGCTGAAAGTGGAGATTCCAAACCTTGAGGACTTGACGATGCTGCCGATTATAATGCATCCAGTCATCTCCACACCGATAATAACCAAGTCGTCGGCGCAGAGCGGAGGTTTCGGAAGCACCGGCGGAGGATTCGGCGGCGGAGGAGGCTTCGGGGGAGGAGGCGCAGGAGCACGCTAAAAGACGAGAGGATAAACTAACCAATTAACTAAAAGATTCAATAGGGGAAGCAAGTCAAAGGGAAGTTAGGCTCCTCGGTGGGCTTATCCCGGATTGCCTCAACCTTTAGAATTCTATCCTCGGCCGCCTCTCCACCTCCTCCTCAAACTGGAGGTAGGGCAGCTTCGTCAAGCCGATGATGCCCGCTATAAACTTTGAGGGGATCGTGTCGCACATAATATTATATTCCTGGCTTATATTATTGTAGGTGTATCTTTGCCTCGCGATCTCCTCCTCCACGCCCTTCACAGCCTCCATAAGGCTTGAAACCGTGTTAGAGGTCTTCAGGTCCGGATAGTTCTCAGCCACCGCCAATATGTTCCCCAGGATCTGCCTCGATTGGCGGTCTATATCCCTTAGGCCTTCAGCCCCAGCCTTGAAGACCTCAGACCTAAGCTGCGTAATCTTTTCCAGGACCTCCCTTTCAAACCTTGCATAGCTTTTCACCGAATCCACCAGCTGCTCGATCATGTCAAGCCTCTTCTTCAAGGCAACCCTGATCTGCCCTAGGGTGGCATCGGAGGAGTTCCTGAGGCTGAAGAACCTATTATAAACGGACACGAAATACGCTATTAACCCTGCAACTATGAATATTAAGACGGCCCCTACAACCAGTATTGCTAGGTTCAAACCCTATCCTCACTCCCTCATCCTAAACCGGGGCATCGGTTATAATCCCTCGATCGAGTATATTAAGGTAAGGCTTCCCTCGGGGATAGACGTTGTGAATCCAGGCATCCATGTCTCCGGGGGATGGGTATCCCCGGAGCCTCCCCTCAAATTATCCCTTATCCCTAGAGGGGCCTCCTCAGCCTTGGTCTAACGCGTCCTAGTGAGGCTTAAGACCCTCCCGCTTACGGATTCTAGGATCCGGGGTTTCCCTCCGATCCCTGAGGCTAAGATCCTTCTAGGCCTCACCTTCTCTATAAGGGCCTCTATTACATGGTTTACATCCTCTCTATAGGCTAATACGTGCACCGCCTCGCCTAGCATGTTCTGCGCTCCTCCCAGGGCTCCCGCGGCCTCAGCGGCATCCAAGGCGTTTATCACCCTCCTCGTGGCGAACCCCGTCTTTACAGCGAAATCCCTGGAGGCCGATAATAACGTCTCAACCTTCGGGTCGCTCAGGATCCTCTGGAGCGCCTCATCCCCCCACCTGTTCACGCGCCTCTCCAGGCTTCTCTCCTTAAGGATCAGGTTCGTAGGCTTGGATTCGAAGTATGCGGCCACTATCCTCAGATCTGGGTGTAGGGGTATCCTGAGGATACGGCATTCGCCGGGTGGACCGGGCTTAAAGGTTACTACGCATCCCCCCACCGTGAGGGCGGCTACCGTGCCGAGGCCTGTACGGCTTTCAACCTCTGCCGTATGGGCTATCTCAGCCGCCTCCCTCAGCGTAAGGCTTAAACCCAGGGCTTCCGAGAGGGCTAATGCCAGGGAGAGCGCCGAGGCGGCGCTCGTACCGAACCCGGCGCCCATAGGTGGATCGATGAGATGGTTCACCGATACCTCCATGAGGGTATTCGAAGCCCTCCCCAGGAGGTTTTCCACGACCCTAAGGCTTGTCTCAGCATCCCTAGCCGGGGCGGGGACATTATTGAAGGAGACCGTGATCCGCCTCATAGGGGAAGCCTTCACGGCGACCTCCGTCCTCACCCCTCTGGTTATCGTGAAGCCTCCACCCGTAGCCCCCGTAGGGTTCTCCATCGATCCATGGATTCGGAAGAAGCTGGATATGCCCGCAGGGCTATAGGCTGAAGCCTGAACCGCCGCGCAGCCATGGTTATCCATTTTTTTCACGCCTCCATCCCGGTGGTTCCCCGGGCTGCCATGGGTCCCCTGAAGGCCTTCCACGCCGCCTTAACTATTGGGGGCGCTAGGACTAGGAGGAAGGGCATCTGGTTTGAGAAGGTCCATGTGAACCATGTTAAAGCGGCTGCCATTGGGAGGCTTCTCCCCATGGTCATGGGTAGGGCGAAGAATTGGCTGTAGCCCCACACCCCGAATCCTACGATGAGGCTCCCCAACGCGTTTCCAAGTACGGTGGAGACGGCGAAGGAGGATAATTCCCTCCACCTCTGGATTAGGAGGAGCAGGATTAATGTGAGGGCTGCGGCTATTATCAGGGCTGGGGCGCCGAAGCCTCCCCCTCCCACCATCCACGTCAGGATGTAGAGGATTGAGGCTGTTGAGGCGGCTGCAGCCACCCAGACCTTAGGGTTCAATTTTCGATGGGATAAGAGGCCTATGACGGCGAACATGGCGAAGTTGGCGGGCACGCCCACGGTTAAGCTCAGGAGGGCGTCTCCATGGATCATCAGGTCGGTTATGAATATGCCTATGGCCGCTCCTATCCCGCCCACCATGGGGCCGAAGAGGGCTGCGAAAACGGCGGGAACCACGACGGCTACGCCCCAGAACCTCACCACGCCTACGATGGGGGTGAATACCCCAAGGTATGTGAGCAGTCCAACCCCCGCGTAGAGGGCTGCGTTCACGGCTGTGGCCGTGGACTTTAGAGCCGGGCCAACCCTATACTCCATAGGGCTTCTTTAAACATATACGACTAGAAGAAATTTATCTATAAATACTTTATAGAAGATGGAGCCTTACAAGGAGATCCGGGAGAACACCGCCGGGATCACGGCAGCCCGCAAACCCGTAAAGCATCCATTGAAGCGGCTATACGCAGATGAGGAGGTCTAAGCCCCTGAACCTCCCCGGGCGACGCATTTGACGACCGAATCCCCAACCCCCTCCACGCCCAATTCCCGGGCTATCAACTCACATTTCACGACCAGGAGATATACTATCACGCCGTTCAAGGCATCCTCAATCTCCGACAGGTCCTCATAGTTGGCCTGCCCCTTGCATATTATGAGGTCTGATTCCTTTAATGCCTCCGCGAGCTCTGAACCCATATCGTATAAGCCTAACCCGCAGGTACCCGATCCGGTGGAGATCAACCTATCCGCAACCTCGTCTAACCCGATACTCAGGGCCTCTCGGGTAGTGGCGTCGTTCAAACAGGGCTTCTCCTTAACCACGGCCGTCACCCTACACCCCAGCCTCTTCAACTCCCTAATAAGGAGGGTGTCGAAGACCATCTCGCCGCAATTATCGAGTAGATACAGGGCGTCTCCTCCCCTCGAGGCATAGCCGTAGAAACGGTCTACCTCATCCAAGGCTAAACCCTTCCCCTTAAATCTCCTCAACTGATCCTCCAGATCGCCCCTGTAGATGAAGCCGCCCATAAATACGCCGTAGTCCGCTGCATTGGCTGCCACGCTGTACTCCACCGCGAGCCTAAACCTGCGATAGGAAGTTTCCGCCCCCGAGATCAACCCCTCCACATCCCTCACTATCCTAAGGGCAGCCTCGTTGTTCTCATCCTTCAGCCTCCTATAGGGATCCTCAACCCCGCAGGCCCTACTCAGGGCCTCCAATACCAAGCCGGTTAGATGGCAGGAGGTAACCTCAGGGTTGAGGATCCTCCCAACCTCCGCGGAGGCCACACGTAATAACTCCAGCCTTCTAACCCTGTCGTCGGTGACCGTTGCAGCCGCCCTATAGGCTGCAGCGAGAATACACGGGATACATTGCGGGTCAACCTTCACCTCCACATCACCTTAAATCCAGACATGGATATCCGTCAGCCTGTTCCAACGGGGAGAGACATAACCAGTTATTTAAACCCTCACGTAAGGAGCGCTTACAACCCTTAAAGAAGATTCGTCCATGCCGCCCCTTCCGGGAGACTCCTCATGACCTAGGGTTCAATCATCGTCGGTGAAAACGATTCCGGGGTCCTCGTCAAAAAGGTTAGGGTGACCGGATCGAAGGTTTAAGAGGCTGGGACGACCCGTATGCCTCGGAGAAGCCTATGGGGATAAACGTGAAGGGGGCGTTTAGATGGTTTCCAGCCGGGCGAGGGTTAGGGTTGAGGCCCCATGCTCTACAGCCAACCTTGGGCCGGGGTTCGACGTACTAGGCTTAGCCTTAGATGCCTACAGGGATATCGTAGAGGTCTCCCTAGAGGAGGGCTACGGCGTATCCACGGCCGTCAAGGGACCGTACGCAGGGGAGTTATCCGAGCCCCCTGAGGGGAACGCCGTGACCGTTATAGCTGAGAAAGCCCTGAGGGAATGCGGATTTAACGGTAGGGTGAGGATAGAGCTCGTCAAGGGCGTCCCCGTGGGTAAGGGGTTGGGGAGCAGCGGGGCCAGCTCAGCGGCCTGCGCCCACGCCCTGAACATCCTCCTAGACCTCGGATGGGATGAGGTTAAGCTTATCCAGCTGGCCATGGAGGGGGAGTACGCCGCCTCAGGGTCGAGGCACGCCGACAACGTATCCGCCTCGCTCCTAGGAGGCTTAACCCTAGTAGGATCCTATGACCCATTAGAGGTGGTTAGGCTGGCTCCCCCTGAAGACTTAAGGTTCGTCGTGGCCTTCCCATGGGAGGTCCCCTCCAAGAGGAAGACCGAAGCCCTAAGGGCTGCAGCGCCTAGAAATATAACGTTGGATGAGCATGTATCGGATCTAGGCTGCCTAGCCATCCTGATAGCGGGATTAGTTAACTCGGATCCCGAGCTCATCGGGAAAGCCATGGGTAAAGGAGTAGTCGAGAAGGCTAGGATACCCTTGGTTCCAGGATACTTTAAGGTCAGGGAGGCCGCCTTGAAGGCCGGAGCCTACGGCGTATCCATAAGCGGGGCAGGCCCAGCCCTGATAGCGTTAACCTTCGAGGAGGCGGCTGAGGTAGCCGAGGCCATGAAGAAAGCGTATATAGAGCAGGGGTTCACCCCTGAGGTTAGAGTTGCCAGGCCGAGCTGTGGGGCCAGGATTATCCCGGAGGGAGGGGAGGAGCCTTAAACCATTGGCTTCAATGCATAGAATGCGGGGAGAAGTATCCAGGGGACAGCTTCATATACCGCTGCAAGAGGTGTAGGGGGCTCCTAGAGGTCCTATACGACTATGAAGAACTGGCGGGAGGACTCGACTATGAAGAGGTTAAACGTAGAAGCCTATCGGTTTGGCGTTACAGAGAGCTTTTACCGGTGGAGGACGACGCGCATATAGTCTCCCTTGGGGAAGGGGGAACCCGCCTACACCATTGCAGGCGCCTAGGAGAGAGGTTCGGCGTCAGGAATCTATGGGTTAAAATGGAGGGGGACAATCCTACATGCTCTTTTAAGGATAGGGGGATGACCGTGGGCGTCTCCAAGGCCTTGGAGCATGGAGTGAAAGCCGTGGCATGTGCCTCCACCGGGAATACCTCCGCATCCATGGCCGCTTACGCCGCTAAGGCGGGTTTGAAGAGCATAGTCCTAGTGCCCTCAGGAAAGGTCGCTAGGGGGAAGCTGGCCCAGGCGGTAGTCTATGGAGCGGAGATATTCCAGGTGGAAGGTAACTTCGACGATGCGCTGAGGCTCGTGGTGGATCTATCCGAGAAGACCCGTGAAATATACCTTTTGAACTCTATAAATCCCTATAGGATCGAGGGGCAGAAGACCCTGGCCTTCGAGGTGAGGGATCAGCTGGGAGGAATCCCAGACCTGATGGTGCTACCCGTAGGGAACGCTGGGAACATAAGCGCCCTATGGAAGGGCTTCCGGGAGCTCAGGATACTAGGCTTAGAGGATGAGGTTCCAAGGCTGGTGGGGATCCAGGCGGAGGGGGCTTCACCCATAGCCGAGGCCTTCAAGAAAGGCCTTGAAAAGATTAGGCCTTGGAGGAGGCCTGAAACCATCGCCACAGCCATAAGGATCGGGGAGCCCGTGAGCTGGATGAAAGCCTTGAAGGCCGTAAGGGATTCCCGGGGCCTGATGGAGACCGTGAGCGACGAGGAGATACTGGAGGCTCAACGCGTCCTAGCCAGGTCTGAGGGGTTGTTCGTGGAGCCCGCCAGCGCCGCCTCCATAGCCGGGCTACGTAAACTATTGGAGGAGGAGCTGATCCAAAGGGACATGAAGATCGTATGCGTAGCCACGGGCCACGGCCTTAAGGACCCTGAGGCAGCCCTAAGGAACGCCGAGTTCAGGAGGCTCAGGGGGGGATCCCATGGGGATCCTCAGCCTCCTAGAGGCCCAACCGCGCTATCAGCAGCCTCCCCCAACCTAAACTTTGAGTGCAACGCCCTAACGGCCTTAACCCCCTGGCTCCTGTCAACTACGAAGGAGATATTGGTCTCAGAGGAGCCTTGGGCTATCATCTTCACGTTCACATCCTCATCAGCCACTGCCCCGAACACCTTGGCGGCTATCCCAACGGTCCCCCTCATCCCCCCGCCTATAACCGATATAACTGAGATGCTGGGTTCAGGCCTTATCTCCCTTATATTATCCCTTCCAAGTACAGCCATCTCCAAGGCGCTCACAGCCTTATCCAAGTCCTCCTCCGGAACCACCATGGATATGTTCACCTCCGAGGAGCTCTGGGATATCATAAGTATGTTTATACCGTGTTCTCCAAGGATCCTGAATATCTTAGCCGCCGTTCCAGGGGCCCCCATCATGCCTCCCCCGCTAACCGTTATCATCGCGGCGTCGTCGATCATGGTCACAGCTTTAACCATGGGGCTTCCCCCCTCCCTGGAGATCACCGTCCCAGGATCATCCCAGTTTAATATACTCCTAATCTTGACGGGTATACCCGTCAAAGCCGCCGGCTCCAAAGCCCTGGGATGAATGGATTTAGCCCTGAAATGGGCCATCTCCATAGCCTCATCATAGGATAGCCTCCGGATAACCCGGGCGTTAGGCTCTATCCTGGGATCAGCGGTCATCAACCCTTCAACTTCCCCGAGGATCCAGACCTCATCGGCCTTCAATGCAGCCCCTATAAGCGTAGCCGTATAGTCTGAGCCTCCCCTGCCGAGGGTTGTAATAACCCCCTCCTGGGTCTTCCCTAGGAAACCCGTCACCACAGGGATTATGCCCGCGTCTAGGAGGGGCCCCAGTATCCTCTTGATCTCAACCCTAGATACATTGTATAGGGGTGAGGCGTCGCCGTAGTTCGTATCGGTTACGATCCCGCATTCTCCCCCTAGGAAATACTCGGCCTCCAAGCCTTCAGACCTTAAGAGATAATAGACTATGGAGGTTGAAAGCCTCTCCCCGAAGGAGAGCACGTAATCCCTCGACCTAGGCGTTAACTCCCTTAGATACGAGATCCCGATCAGGATCCTGTTCAAGTCCTCGCATAGCGCCTTCAAGCCGCGGATAGAATCCTCCCTGAAATCCCCGCCTATACAGGAATCCGCTATGCCTAAATGTAGATCCCTAATGTATTCAACGGTTTCCCTTATGTGGTTCTGATCCCCTGTACAGGCATGTTCAGCAGCCTCCAAGAGTCTATCGGTCACCCCGGGAAGCGCTGAGACCACTACTACGATCCTATCCCGGGACGCTACCCTATCCAAGATGATCCTTAAAGCCTTAGAAAGCCTCTCAGGATCAGCTATACTAGATCCTCCAAGCTCGACCACCAGGATCAAAGCCTATCCACCCCGGTACCTGGGGCAGCCATCGCCCCCAGGGCGTATACCCCTTCTCCCTCATCCCCTCCCTAGGCTATTAGCTTAGCGGCCTCCATCCTTATCTTGGCTAGGTCCCTGATTATCGCGCTCGCCGTCTCAGAACCCCCAGCCCCCCTGCCTATCACGGTAACTTCCCCGGCCGGCTCCGCCCTATAGGTCACGGCGTTCAGCGTTCCATCGACGCACATGGGATCCCTCCTAGATACGAGCTCCGGTTTAACCTCAAGCCTCCCCTCAACCGCGGAAGCCACAAGCTTAACCCTCATCCCTTCAGCCTCAGCCCTCCTGACCTGGTCCAGGGTTACATCGGATATACCTTCAACCTTTACATCCCCTAGGGAGCTCTCCATGCGCATCACCCAGTTAGCTATGATAACCAGCTTGCATGCGGAGTCTAAGCCCTCAAGGTCGTAGCTTGGATCCGCCTCCGCGTATCCCAGGGCCTGGGCCTCCCTTAAAGCCTCGTCCAGGGGGAGGCCGGCTTCAGCCATCCGGGTTAGAATATAATTCGTAGTGCCGTTCAATATGCCCCTTACGCCCTCTATGCGGTTCCCGAATAGCCCTTCCCTCCCCAAGTCGAGTATGGGGGTGCCCCCGCCCACGGTGCCGCTGAACCTGAGCTGCACCCCATTATATTCAGCCAGCTCCATCAGGGCGGGCAACGCCAAGGCGAGGGGCCCCTTATTAGTGGTTACGACGTGGAACCTCCGCCTTAAAGCCTCCCTTACATGGCTTAAGCCCGGCTCCCCATCCCTTATATTAGTAGGCGTAACCTCGACCAGGACCTCAGCCTCTACATCCCTCAGGAGCTCCAAGCCGGTTAAGCCAGGCCTGCCGTGAACGGGATCCGCCGCCACACTCCCCTCACGCCTTTTAACCTCGAGGACCTCCCTAGGGTTCAAACCCTTCTCATCCACTACGGCGCCGCCGCTATCCGCCACGGCCACCACCCTAGGATGGATCCAGAGGCCGGAGGAGGAGACGCCTCCCTCCGAAATCATCCTTAGAAAGGCCTGCCCTACGCTGCCGAAGCCTATAACGACGACCCTCAAAGATGCATCCCCATGGTATACACGACCATTATATTACCGATGGCGCCGCCGCCCCCATTTATCGATTTCGCAGGCGAGTAAAGCCTAAGAGGGTGAAACATCCTCTTTTAAGGGTGGACTCCGACGGGAGGCAGCCTCCATCGAGGATCCAACGCATAGTAAAGCTAATCTTAATCCTCGTCCAAGATCTACCCGATATTTGAGCCGGGATTCCCGAGCCTGGTACGGGGCAGGCCTGGAGCATCCAATTAATGAGACGGCAAGCCTGTGGCCCTCACGGGCCTCGTGGGTTCAAATCCCACTCCCGGCGCCAACCCAACCCGCCCATCCCATTAAAGCCAAGCAACTCCCTCTGGGGATCATAGCAGGTTTATAAGGCCAGCCATACTCTAAAGTTAGTTTATATCTCAAAGAAGGGTGGATAAAAAGGTAGGTGAACGGCGTAGGTTAGATCGGCTAAGGGCGGTTGATGAAGCTGCCTCTCAATAGATTGATCAGGAAGCTTACAGTGGAGAACCTGTGGATCTACGTGCTAAGCCTCTTGAAGGATAGGCCTAAATATGGATATGAGATAAGGGAGGAGATCCAAAGCCGTTTCGGATTTAAACCCGGACAGGTAACCTCCTACATGGTCCTATACATGCTCGAACAAGACGGATATATAGAGTCCGCGGGCACCATGCGCAGCCTAACGGGGCCTAAAAGGAAATATTACAGGATCACAGAGAAGGGGGTCCGCCTGCTAAGGGAGGCCGAATCCTTCCTCTCCAATACCTATGAGAAGTTATTTAAGGCTAAATCCTAGAAGTCCGTAGAAGCCGGGTGAACTCAACCCATTTAGATGCGCCGAGGATAATCCTCTATGGAGTCGGGCCCTCGGGGCCTGGACTCCACAGGGATATGGGTGATGCGCTGCATCCCTTAGGCTCAAAGCCCGTCTAAGTCTCCCCTTGAAGGTCATCTTTAAATATGGCTGCTGTCCTCCAGATTAGACTTGAACGAGTTAACCGGTTGCATGGGCTTTGTCGAGCGAATATAGGCATATAGTGAGGGTGCTGGGAACAGACCTCGACGGATCCAAGAGGGTAGCCTACGCCCTAACCCGGATAAAGGGGGTAGGTATGAGCCTAGCCCACGCCGTAGTTAACGCTTTAAACCTGAACCCTAACCTCAGGGCAGGCGAATTATCCGACGACTTGGTTTCGAAGATCGAGGATGCCATAAGGGATCCCGTTAAATACGGGTTACCGTCATGGCTCCTGAACCGGCGGAAGGATCCGGAGTCTGGGAGGGACCTCCACCTCGTGGGATCAGACTTGGATCTAAGGATCAGGGCCGATATAGATTCCATGAAGGAGATCAGGAGCTGGAGGGGCGTAAGGCATGCCTTAGGCCTCAAGGTTAGGGGGCAGAGGACTAGGACAACCGGGAGGAAGGGTAAAACCGTCGGCGTGAAAAAGAAGAAGATAGTCGGGTGATGGCTCTATGGGTGATCCTAAGAGGCGGCGTAAGAAATATGAGGGCCCCCGCCATCCATGGCAGCTCGATCAACTCGAGGCTGAGCTTAAGCTCGTGGGGGAGTATGGGCTGCGGAACAAGAGGGAGCTTTGGAGGCTGAAGAGCATGCTCTCAAAGATAAGGGGGATAGCCAGGGCCCTCCTCGGGATGACCGAGGAGGAGCGTAGGGAGAGGCAGATGGAATACCTTAAGATGCTCGTTAAACTGGGGCTGCTCCGAGAGGACGCCACCATAGACGACGTCCTAGACCTCGACGTTAAAGACCTATTGGAGAGGAGGCTTCAAACCATCGTCTATAGGAAAGGCCTCGCCAAGACTATACATCAGGCGAGGCAGATGATCGTCCACGGGCACATCCTGATGGGGGAGAGGAGGGTGACGGTTCCGGGATACCTCGTTAAGAGAGGTGAGGAGGCATCCATCTCCTACGCCCCTAAAAGCCCATTCAATGAGCCGGAGCACCCCGCCCTAACAGGTGGGAGGGCTTAAACGCCCCTGGGAGGAGAACCCATAGGAGGATCGGGGGAAACCTTTCAATCTGGGAGGCCCGTGAAGCGATGGAGATCACCTTTTTGAAGCTGGATGGGGATAAAGCGTCGTTCATTCTCAAGGGTGTGGACACCGCCATGGCCAACGCCCTGAGGAGGACCATGATGGCTGAGGTTCCAACCATGGCTATAGACGACGTGATGATCCTCGAGAATAACTCCCCCATGTACGATGAGATACTAGCCCATAGGCTAGGGTTGATCCCGTTAACCACCGATCTGGACTCCTATAACCTGCCCGAAGAGTGCAGCTGCGGAGCGGAGCTCGGCTGCTCCAAATGCCGTGCCACATTGACCCTGGAGGCTGAGGCCGGGGAGGAGGCTAAGACCGTATACTCCGGAGACCTTAAGCCGCAGGATCCAGGGATCCGCCCGGTCAGCGCCGCCGTGCCCCTGGTGAAGCTTGCTCCCGGACAGAGGATCAGGCTTGAAGCCTATGCCAGGCTTGGGAGGGGAAGGGAACACGCCAAATGGCAGCCCGTATCCGTATGCGCCTACAAGTACTATCCCATAATCAAAGTCGACGATAAGATATGCGATGCATGCGGCATATGCGTGGAGTACTGCCCCAAAGGGATCCTGGCCGTAGAGGAGGGGAAGCTCAGGGTCTCCGAGGAGCTCAAGTGTACCATGTGCAATGAATGCGTCCGCCACTGCCCTAAAGAACCTCCGGGCATCGAGATATCATGGGATGACACCACCTTCATATTCAATATGGAATCCACCGGCGCCCTAAAGATAGATAGGATTATCAGGGAGGCAGCTCGAATACTAATCGATAAGGTCGAGAACCTCAAGGAGTTAATGTCGGCTAGGTTGGAGATGGAACCCGATGCGGAGGCGTAGCCCCATACTATACGAGGCGATGCTGCTCTCCGAGAAGAGATACCGTAAGGAGAAGGCGGGAATATGGAGGGCCATAGCCGAGATCCTCGAGAAACCCCACCGCCGTAGGGTAGCCGTAAACCTTGGACGCATAAGGAGACACGTGGACAATGGTATGATAGCGGTGGTCCCCGGGAGAGTCCTAGGCTCAGGCAGACTTGATAAACCTGTAACCGTGGCGGCCCTAAGCTTTACGGGGCAGGCTGAGAGGAAGATAAGGGAGGCCGGGGGCAGATGCCTCACCCTCAAGGAGCTCATGGAGGGAGACTACAAGCCCTCAAACCTCATAATAATAGGGTGAAGAGGAATATGGAGGCTGGGGAACCTATAATAATCGACGGGGAGAACGCCGTGCTGGGGAGGCTGGCGAGCTTCGCGGCTAAGAGGGCGCTGGAGGGCAGGGAAGTGATAATCGTCAACGCTGAGAAGGTGGCGGTTTCGGGCACCAAGGAGAGGATCCTAAAGGATATAATGAAGAGATTTAAAACTAGGACGCTTGGGTCGCTGGAGAAGTCGCCGGTCCATTACCGCCGCCCCGACAGGTACGTGAGGAGGGCGGTGAGGGGGATGCTTCCCTGGAAACAGGCTAAGGGCAGAGAAGCCTATAAACGCGTCAAGGTTTATATGGGGGTCCCCTCCGAGCTGGAGGGGAAGTCTACCGTAAAGGTGAGGCCTGAAGACTCCGCCTCCAAGCTTAAATGTCCATGGGTCAGGATAGGGGATCTGGCCCGGGAGATAGGAGGTTCATCGCGGAGATGACGGATAAGAAGAAGGTGATATTCGCCACTGGTAAACGTAAGACGGCGATAGCTAAGGCGATCCTCAAGCCGGGGCGAGGCCTCGTAACCGTCAACAACGTCCCAGCAGAGGCGCTTAAGCCGGATCTGGTCAGGGCTAAGGTCTCGGAGCCCCTTAGCATAGCCGGGGATAAAGCCTCCGAGGTAGATATAGCCGTGAAGGTGAAGGGGGGTGGAATCATAAGCCGGGCTGAAGCCGTTAGAACCGCGATTGCAAGGGCCCTGGTGAAATGGAGTAGGAGCCTAGACCTCAGGAAGAAGTTCATAGCCTACGATAGGACGATGCTGGCCGGCGATCCCAGGAGGACCGAGCCTAAAAAGTTCGGAGGCCCCGGACCTAGGCGTAGGAGGCAGAAATCTTACAGGTAGACTACTCGTGCAGACAAGCTAAAAGGAGGGAGATAAGGGGATGATTATTCCTGTGAGATGCTTCACCTGCGGTAAACTGATAGGTGATAAATGGGAGGAGTTTAAACGGAGGGTGGACTCAGGGGAGGACCCCTCGAAGGTCCTAGATAGCCTCGGCTTAGAGAGATACTGTTGCAGGCGTATGATGATCTCCCATGTAGAGCTGATGGATGAGCTCCTCCTCTATGGTGGAGGGGGAGAACGGCTTGATGAGAAGTGGAGGAAAGCCCTGAGTGAGCAGCGAGGGGAAGGATAACCCATGAGCGAAGAACAAGGTATGGCTGGGGAACAGGAGCTCCTCCTCCCATTGGAGCAGCTCCTGGCGGCAGGCCTCCATATAGGAACCCGCATCAAGACGGAGCATATGGAGCCCTTCATATATAGAGTTAGACCCGACGGCCTCTTCATACTCAACGTGGGAGAGACGGATAAGAGGCTGAGGGTCGCCGCCAAGTTCATAGCGAGATTCGATCCCCCCAGGGTCCTAGCGGTATCGTCGAGGCTCTACGGCCACACGCCGGTGAGGAAGTTCTCCGAGGTCACAGGAGCTAAATATGTGGTGGGACGTTTCCTCCCAGGATACATCTCAAACCCCTCACATCCCTACCACTTGGAACCCCAGGTACTGGTCGCGACGGATCCCAGAGCCGACTGGCAGGCTATAAGCGAAGCCTCATCGGCTGGAATACCCGTCATAGCCCTATGCGACACGGATAACACCTTCGCAAAAGTGGATCTAGCCATCCCCACCAATAATAAGGGGAGGAGGGCGTTAGCCACCGTGTACTGGCTTCTAGCCAGGCAGGTCCTGAGGGAACGGGGCGTAATACCCAAGGATGGAGAGATCTCCTATACGATAGACGACTTCGAGACGAAGTTAACCGCGGCAATACAGGCGGGGGCCCGGCTTGAAGGTTAGGAAGCCCTGCCAGGCAGGCGTATTCTATCCACGCTCCAAGGAGGAGCTGATCGCCGAAATAGAGAGGTGCTTCCTCCACAGCCTCGGGCCGGGCAGGCTGCCTGAAACCCCCGTCCACGCCCCCCGAAGGATAATAGGCGTAATATCACCCCATGCAGGCTACATGTACTCCGGCCCAGTAGCGGCCTTCTCATATAAGGCGTTGGCCGAGGATGGAGAGCCGAAGACGGCTATAATACTGGGACCCAACCATACAGGTATGGGAAGCGGGGTATCCGTAATGGCTGAAGGCGAATGGGAAACCCCTATGGGGAGGGTTAAAATCGACTCGGAGGCCGTCGACACAATCGTGAAAGCCTCAAACATAGTGGATGTGGACGATGAAGCCCATATCCTAGAACACTCCATAGAGGTGCAGCTGCCGTTCCTACAGTATATATACGATGGGAGGATCGAGATCGTCCCGATATGCATGATGATGCAGGACATGGAGACCAGCGTAGAGGTAGGCTCAGCCATATTCGAGGCCTCCAAGGAAAGGGATATAACCGTTATAGCCTCCTCGGATATGACCCACTACGAACCCCAGAGATCCGCCGAAAGAAAGGATAAGATAGCCCTAGACAAGATAGGATCCCTAGACGTTGAAGGCCTCTACCGGGCTATAGAGGCTGAAAACATATCCATGTGCGGATACGGCCCCGTAGCAGCCCTCATGCACTACGCGAAAGCCTCAGGGGTGGAAAAAGCCTCAATAGAAGCTTATAGGACCAGCGGCGACGTGACAGGGGACTTCGGGGCGGTGGTGGGATACGCCTCAGCCGTATTCAGAAAATAACCCTCCCACGCCCTCCCGCCCAGTAGTCATCCAATCCGTCAGCAACCCCTAACCCCCAAAATAATAAATAATAAAAAATAATAATTATGCCGGGCTGTCCCCTATTCATCATGGGGTTCAACTGGCTTAAACTTATTCGGCGGGAAGTCCCCTTGCGATAGCGATAGAGAGGGGGTAGTTCACACTTCTAGGATGTGAGGGCCTTGGACGTTGCAGCCTCCTATGCTATGGCTCCAGGTAAGGTGATCCTCTTCGGGGAGCACTTCGTGGTCTCCGGGAACCCCGCTGTAGCGGCAGCTATAAGGCTGAGAACCACGGCTTACGCGAGGCTTAGGATGGATGGATGGGTAACCATAAGCTCTAAAGGGTTGGGCGTCCGCGTCGCATATAGGGATGATGAACTCGTGGTTCATGGCGATGGATCTAAGGTGAAGGCCTTAAACCCTTTAAAGGCCATCGTGGATGAGGCTCGGAGGCGCTTCGAGAGAAAGGATGGGGTGGACCTCCACGTCTCCTCGGAGATACCTGTGGCCTCAGGTTTAGGATCCTCGGCGTCCACAGCTGTCTCCACAGCCGCATCGCTCTGTAAAGCCTATGGAGCTCCATTCGATAAAGGGATTATAATGGAGTTGGCTTCCATGGCTGAGAGGATGGTTCATGGAAGGCCCTCGGGCATCGACCATACCGTCATAACCCTGGGAGGCGTAATAATATATAGGCCTCGAGGCGGCTTCAGCTCTCTATCCTTCCCAAAATTTAAATTGGTCATCGTTAACACTGGGAGGCTCAGGTCGACTGGGAGGCTGGTGGCCAAAGTCCAGGAATACCTAGACAGGGACCCGGCTGTGAAAAAACGCATGTTATCCGAGGCTAACAGGATAACTTTAGAGGCTGTCGAATCCCTGAGCAGGGGGGATTTGGAGGCCCTGGGCCACCTAATGTATAGGAATCATGGGCTGCTGAGGGAGTTAGGAGTGTCGTCCAGGGAGTTGGATCTCATAGTTGAGGCGGCTAGGGATCATAACGCCTTGGGAGCCAAGCTCACGGGGGCTGGAGGGGGAGGCTGCGCGATAATCCTCCCTAGGAGGGGCTCTGAGGCGGAGATCTCCGCGTGTATGAGGGATCTAGGCTTCGAACCTTTTATAGTTGAGGTGGATGAAGAAGGCGTGGTTACAGGTACACTGGATGAAGGGGGGATACCCCTTGAAGGCTGGGGAGACGAAGGCTAGGAAACATGAGCATATCAGGATATGCCTTGAGGAGAGGGTTGAATCCCATGTGGAGCCGGGCTTCAGAGAGGTACTCCTAGTCCACGAGAGCCTCCCAGACCTGAACCTGGGCGACGTTGACGTCTCATATGAGTTCCTCGGGAGGAGGGTTGAAGCCCCCCTGGTCATCGAGCCTATAACGGGAGGGGTTGAAGACGCCTTGGAGATCAACCGTAGGTTGGCTGAAGCCGCTGAGGAGCATGGGGTAATCCTCTCAGTGGGAAGCCAGAGGGCGGCCCTAGAGGATCCCAGGCTGGAGCATACCTATAGGGTTACGAGGGATGCGGCGCCCAACGCGGTCATCCTAGCCAATATTGGATGTGCCCAGCTCCTCCAAGGGGATCCCTTGGAGACCGCTGAGAGGGCTGTGGAAATGGTGGAAGCCGACGGCCTAACGGTTCACCTGAACCCCCTCCAGGAAGCCGTCCAGCCGGAGGGGGAGACCTCCCTGAAAGGAATATACCGGGAGTTGGAGAGGCTGACCAGGGAGATTAAAGTACCCCTGATCGTGAAGGAGACGGGGGCCGGCATCTCCGCTGAGACGGCGGTCAGGCTTGAAAGACATGGAGTTAGATTCGTGGATGTAGCCGGTCTAGGGGGTACTTCATGGGCTGGAGTGGAATATTACAGGGCCTCATCAATGGGCGATGCCCTGAGGACCAAGCTGGGTGAAGGCTTCTGGGACTGGGGGATACCCACGGTCGTAAGCCTCCTCGAAGTATTAGAGTTCACTTCCATGAAGGCGATAGCGTCGGGCGGTGTCAGGAGCGGTGTGGACCTGGCTAAGGCCCTAGCCCTGGGCGCGGAGGCGGGTGGGATGGCGCTGCCCTTCCTGAGGGCAGCCGTTAAATCCAGGGAGGCAGTTTCAAGCCTCATCGAGGAGATGATCCAGGAGTTGAGGCTGGCCATGTTCCTGACAGGCTCAGGGAATATAGGTGAACTTAAATGTAAACCCCTGATAATCCTAGGGAGAACCGGGGAATGGCTCTCCCTGAGGGGGATAGACCCCGGCAGATACGCTAGGAGGCGCCTCCCATGAAGACCTCTAGGATACCTGGCTTCTATAATCTTCCGCCGGATGAAAGGCTGAACCTCGTCAAGGAATACGCGGACCTCACCGATGAGGAGGTTAAAGCCTTGAAGGATACTGGGGCCCTCCCATTAGAGCAGGCGGATAGGATGGTGGAGAACGTTATAGGCGTCATCCAGCTCCCCCTCGGGATAGCGGTCAACTTCCTCATAAACGGGAGGGACTACCTGATACCCATGGCCATAGAGGAGCCCTCCGTAATAGCCGCGGCGAGCAACGCCGCCAGGCTGGCCAGGGAGTCAGGAGGGTTCCAAGCCCAGAGCATGGAATCCATCATGATAGGACAGATACAGGTCACGGGTCTTAGAGACCCTTATAGGGCCCGTTTCTCAGTCCTGATGGAGGAGGAGAGGATCATAGAGGAGGCGAATAGGAGGGATCCCGTCCTCGTAGCCCACGGGGGAGGGGTCAAGAGGGTGACGGCGCGGGTCATCCCAGGCGTCCATAAGCCCATGCTCCTAGTTGAACTCCACGTGGATTGCAGGGACGCCATGGGGGCGAACATCGTGAACACCATGGCTGAAGCCGTGGCACCTATAATAGAGGAGGCCACAGGGGGAGACGTACTCCTAAGGATAGTGTCAAACCTATGCGTGGAACGGTTAGCAAGGGCCTCCGTGACCATTAAGAAGGACGTCATAGGCGGCGAGGAGGTTGTTGACGGCATAGTGGAGGCCTATATGCTCGCGGCATCCGACATCTATAGATGCGCCACCCATAATAAGGGCGTCATGAACGGGATAATAGCCGTAGCCCTAGCCACCGGAAACGATACCAGGGCGTTGGAGGCGGGCGCCCACTCATACGCTGCCCTCCACGGAAGCTATAAGCCCCTGACGGTCTGGGAGAAGACCGTTGAAGGAGACTTGGCGGGGACCATAGAGCTCCCCATAGCCGTAGGGGTGATAGGAGGGGCCACCGCCGTCCACCCCATCGCGAAGATCTCCCGGAAGATCCTGAAGGTTAAAACGGCTAGGGAGCTGGCTGAAGTCATGGCTGCGGTGGGGCTGGCCCAGAACCTAGCCGCCCTGAGAGCCCTCGTAACCGAGGGCATCCAGAGGGGACATATGAAGCTCCACGCTAGGAACATAGCAGCCATGGCCGGGGCTGAAGGACCCCTAATAGACGAGATAGCCAGGAGGATGGTTGAAGAAGGAAACATAAGGATCGACAGGGCTAAAGAGCTGCTCCAAAGCCTTAAAGGGTCATAAACATCGTATTATATTATTATTAGGGGAAGGGGCATCCACAGGGAAGCGCAGCTGCACCCCAAACCATTCTATTCCACCCTTTATATCAGGAGGGTTTCGATCAGATCTATTCAGGCTATAGTCCTCCTATGAGGAATGAGGCTAATCCTATGGCCATCCATATCAGGGACTGAGACTTGACCGAGCGGGCATCCCGCGGGGAAACTCCTCTGAGCAGCCTTATCGATGAGTGGAGGAAACCCGCATCGGCCCCGGCTACTATGAGCCCATATATGGGGGAGAGCCACTTCAACGCCAGGGGGATGGGGCTCACGGCCACGGCTGCAAGATAGAATAGGGCCGCCGCCTTCCCCGCGGTCCTGGATCCATATCTTACGGCTAGGGTTTTAACCCCGCTCCTCCTATCCCCCTCCACGTCGGCTATACCCTTAGTGATCTCCCGGCCCGTGTTGGCTAGGAAGGCCATCAGGGAAAAGACTATTAGAACCCCTGATATCCGGCCTGCCACGGCGCCCCCGAATAGGAAGGGCAGGCTCACGCATAAGCTCACGATCAGGTTTCCTGGGAGTCCTGTATGCTTCCCATGGGCGTTATAGTAGGCCATCAGGGCTGCGGATGCAGCGGCTATCATGAGGGAGGGAGGGTTGATCGAGGCTGAAGCTGCCACGCCTAAGGCTGCGAGGATCACCCCCAGCCTCAAGGCGTATCCAGGCGTCACCTGGCCTGATGGGATAGGCCTATCCGGGACGTTAACCGCGTCTATCTCCCTATCGTAATAGTCGTTTATACACATGGTGCCGGCGGTTAGAAGGAAGCCCACCGAGAACCCTAGGATATGGCTTATCCATGAGGCCTCCCTGGAAGCCATGAATACGCCTATCATGACGGCTAAACCCATCATCGCCGAGTTCACCGGTCGAATAAGCCTGACGCTCCCCATGACGGCTCCAATCCCCATAGGCGGGCCCTCCCATGTCGATTGAGAAGAGAGAGCATATATGTTTAATAGAGGTTTCCATTCATCTATTATCCCTGTTCTATTAACCCATGGGAATAGGAGATCGGATGTGGGAAATGGACTACTATGATGCGGTCGTGGTGGGTGGTGGCCCTGCAGGGCTTACAGCCGCGAGGGCTTTGGCTGAGAAGGGCTTAGACGTGATACTCTTCGAGAGGGAGATGGCCTTCGGGAAGAAACCCTGCGGGGAAGCCGTCTCAGAGGGAGCTTTAAGGGATGCCGGGCTTGAGCCCTCGCCCAGCTTCGTCAGGAACGAGATAACGGCGGCCCTCGTATATCCCCCGGATGAGGCTAACCCGATACCTATAGAGAGGGGATCCGAGTTCATAGGCGTAGGATACATACTCGATAAGCCGAGCTTCCTCAAGGCTTTAAGTGAAAGGGCTGAAGCAGGGGGCGTGAAGATCGAGTTAGGTCGAAACGTGGAGGGAGCCTCGAGGACAGGATCCCACCTTAAGGTTAAGGTGAAGGATAAAGGCGGCCTGGGAGGAGGTGAAGCCGTGGAGTGCAGATTCCTGCTGGGCTGCGACGGATACGCCTCAACGATTAGGAGAGGCTTCTTCGATTCCTCCAAGGTGGAGATGATCTCATGCCTCCAATACGTCATGAACGGCTGCGAGTTAACGGATGAGCATATCATGGAGTTCTACGTAGGGAACAGGATAGCTCCAGGAGGATACGCCTGGATATTCCCAAGAGGAGGCGGTCAAGCCAACGTGGGGATAGGCGTCAGGGGGGGATCCCCTAAGACATACCTTGACAAGTTCATAGAGGATCATCCGGGAAAGTTTAGGTCAGCGGAGATCGTGAAGATGGGGGGAGCCCCCGTGATCATAAGCGGTCAACTGGACAGGATCGTAGGGGACTCCATCCTCCTCTGCGGCGAATCCGCTGGCCAAGTCATACCTTTAACCGGGGCCGGCATCCACACGAGCATAGCCGCCGGGAAGGCTGCAGCTGAAGCCATCTCGGAATCCCTGGAGGAGCCGGATCAGAAGGGTGGGGAGGCGCTTCAAAAGTATCCATCCACGTATCATAGGATATACGGTAGGAAGATTGAGAGGAGCCTGAAGGCCTTAAGGGTCATAGAGAGGCTGAGCGACGGAGACTTGAACACGCTGGCATCCCTCATCGACGGCAGGGATATAGTGAACCTGGCGAACGGGGAGAACCTGGAGGAAGTGGCTAAAAAGCTTATGAGGCACCCCGGATTAGCCCTTAAGATCGCATATTCACTCCTCAGATAGGCTTGGAGACGAGGTAGAGCAGGTGAACGAAGCCGAGAACCACCTGAAGGTTAAAGGGACCAGGCCATACTACAACCTCTTAAGGAGGTTCAGGTTCCCCTCCCGTAAGCGTATAGTGGGAGGGATCCTGGCCTCATCCATCCTCGGCGGCGCAGCCTCCTCCCTAATCTACAGCCCCGATCCAGCCAGCCTGTTCAGAGGCGTCGCCTACGCCCTCTCATGCATCTTCATACCCCTGATAGGGGCTGGATTAGCAGCCTCCAAGATCATGGGGGGAGATCCCATACTAGGCTTGAGGAGATGCCTGGCCCTAGCCTTTTTCACATCCATCCTATGGAGCCTCATAGCCTTTCTAGGAGGAATCATAGCCAAGTTCTACAGCTCCTTCAGGTTCCCCCTATACTCCCTCTACGCTACAGCGCTTTTGGTGACCCCTATAAGGACGTTGACGGTCACCTCCATATCCTCCCAGAGCCGCTGGAGAAGGTTCACCGCATCCCTCATAGAGCCGGGGTCATACCTCATGGCAGCCCATTTAGCCGCTGGGGCGCCGGCTCAGACAGTCCTCTGGATATTCCTATCGGCCGCAGGCCTATCCATAGCCTACACCTCCTCGATAGGAGCCTACATGGAATACAAGGGGAGGAGGGAGCTCTCGATATCCCCGTCCAAGCTCTTCAGGGGCTTCCTCATGGAATGGCTTGAAGGCGACAATAGGATGGTGGAAAAGTACCTCGAGGAGCTCAGCCTGGAGGACACGGTTAAGGTGAACGTCATCAAGTTTAGGGATAGGATCCATGGAGGATTGAAGGCAGCCCTCGCCGTGGCCAACTTCCATCCGGGGCCCCTCCTGAACATTGGGAGCAGCATCCTCCCCTACAGGATACAGGAAGCCGTCAGGGATAGGTTCAGGATCCCCGTGGCGGTGCCCCATGGGATCTCGGGGCATGAGAGGAACCTGGTATCCCAGGCCCAGAACGAGAAGGTGATATCCATGGTATTAGAGTTGCTTGAGGGGGGGAGCTCCTGGGGCGGCGCAACGGAGCCCGTTGAGGCAGTGGAGGCCAACGCCTCCTCCAAGTGTCAAGTCTTCAATGGATGCGCCCTGGTGACCCTGACCCTGGCTCCCGGAGACTCCGAGGATATACCACCGGAATTGGAGGAGGAAGTCTCCGCCTACTCCAAGGAGTACTTCCACCACATCATCCTCGTCGACGCCCACAACTCCATAAGTAAGGTAACAATACTCGACGGGGGGGATATAAGGGATCTCAAGGAGGCAGCCGAGAAGGCCATCAGGTACGCATATGGGAGGGAGGAGAAACCTTTCAGGCTCGGGGTAGCCGAGGTAGACCTAAAGGGATATGGGCTGGAACATGGGGTAGGCCCCGGCACGGGCTACCTCTTCCTCATAGGGATCGGGGACAAGCTCTATTCATACCTGATCCTTGATGGGAATAACATGGCGAAGGGGTTGAGGGAGAAGATCCATAGCGCTTTGAAGCTTAATGGTGTAACCCCTGTGGAGACCATGACCACGGATACCCATGCCGTGAACGGGATCGTCTCGGCGGAGCTGGGATACTTCCCCATAGGCTGGGCCGTCCCCCATGAGGATTTGATACGTAGGATACTGGATGCGGCGGCGAGGGCTAAGGCATCCATGGTCGAGGCTGAAGCCTCATATTGTGGAGGTGAAGTGAAGGTTAAGAGCATGGGCTTAGCCCTCTTCAGCAGGCTGGCCTCCTTCATGTACTCCACAGCCCACTTCATAACCGCCTCCATAATACCCCTGATAGGCTCATCCATAATCCTGCTGTCGCTAATGGTTAGATGGATCCCTTAGAAGGGTGAGGAGCAGGGATCCCCCATGCCTGAAGGAGAAACGGATAAGACGGGTCTCGTCGAGGTCATCCGTGGATACGCGTTGGCCAACGCCGTCCAGCATGAAGGGAAGGCTGAGCCTAAACCCGTCCTCTCCAGGGTGCTCGCCGGGAACCCTGAACTCAGGGGAAGGGTGCGGGACCTCATCCGGATAGTCGAAGATGTGGTCAGGGAGGTGAACTCCAAGCCCCTCGAGGAACAGGATAGGGAGCTCAGGGAGAAGTATCCCCAGCTGCTGGAGGCTGCCGAGGAGGCCGCTGTACGGGAGAGGATCCTGCCCCCGCTACCCAACGCCTCCAAGTATGGGAGGGTTACGACCCGTTTCTCCCCGAACCCGGACTGCGTGCTCCACATAGGCTCCCTCAGGGCCATAATACTCTCCCATGAATACGCTCGAATATATAATGGGAGGTTCATCCTAAGGTTTGAGGATACGGATCCCAGGTTGAAGAAGGCCTCCCTCGAGTTCTACCAGGCGGTAAGGGATGACTTAAGATGGCTCGGCTGCCTATGGGATGAAGAGTATATACAGAGCGATAGGATACCCATCTACTACGAGTACGCCTCAAAGCTTCTACGCCTCGGGGGATCCTACATATGTACATGCGAGAAGGATGAGTTTAAGGCGAGGCTTCTAAGGGGGCTCCCATGCCCCTGCAGGGATCTCCCGGCGGAGGTCCAGGAGGAGAGGTGGCTCCAAATGCTGAACGGGGATTTCAAGGAGGGGGAAGCCGTTTACAGGGTTAAAACCGACCTTTCCCATCCCAACCCGGCAGTGAGGGATTGGCCGGCCTTCAGGATCATAGAGCCCGGGAAGCATCCTCATCCGAGGGTTGGCGCAAGATATAGGGTATGGCCCCTATACAATTTCGCATGCGGCGTAGACGATCACCTCCTCGGGATAACTCACGTCATAAGGGGTAAGGAGCACCTTACGAACACCGTGAGGCAGAAGTACCTCTACGACCATTTCGAATGGAGTTATCCTGAGACCATCCACTATGGCCGTTTAAGGATGGTGGACGCCGACCTGAGCAAGTCCACGATCCTCAGAAGGGTCGGCTCAGGGGAGGCCTCGGGCTTCGACGATCCCAGGCTGGCGACCCTTAAGGCCCTGAGGAGGAGGGGTATATCCCCCCAGGCTTTGAGACAGCTCATACTGGATATAGGGCCTAGGCCGGTGGACGCCACGATAAGCTGGGAGAACATCTACGCCTATAACAGGAGGATCCTGGAGCCATCCTCCAAGAGATACTTCTACGTGGAGGATCCCTTATCCCTCATCGTGGAAGATGTGCCGGGAGAGTTGGAGGCCAGGATCCCCTTCCATCCAAGCCATCCGGAGATGGGGTTCAGGACGATCCCCGTGAGGCCTGGACCCGATGGAACTGTTAGGCTGCTCGTGGCGGGGAGCGACCTAAAACTCATAGAGGGGTCAAAGTTTTTCAGGCTTATGGGGCTGCTCAACGCATCTTATAGCGGGGTTGACGTCGACGGTGTCCACGCCTCCTATGAGGGGAAGGGACATGAAGAGGCCAAGGGGAGGGGTATACCTATAATCCAATGGGTTAACCCTGACGAATGTATAGACGCCGCGGTTACCATGCCCTCAGCATACATCTCCAAGGGTAAGGGGGAGAAGGCATTGCTGGAGGCTAAGGTGGACGATACGGTGCAGCTCATACGCTTCGGCTTCGCCCGGGTCGACAGGGTAGGGGAGGATTCGATACACTTATTCTACGCCCATAAGTAGACCCTCCTCCATCGCCTCAAGGCAGGGTTATTCCCCTATTATTTGAAGTATCAGGTTTCTTGAGCGTGGTCTCACGTCGAGTTCGATGAATATTATCTGCTGCCACGTCCCCAATGTGAGCCTACGGTTTATGAAGGGCACCGTGAGGCTTGGACCCAGTATGGACGCCCTCACATGGGAGTGGCCGTTCCCGTCATGCCACCTCTTCTCATGCTCATAGGATGCATCTCTAGGGGCAACCCTCTCCAAGGCCCTCGGCAGATCCTTTAGGAGCCCGGGCTCATACTCTATGGTGGTTAAGGCCCCCGTGGAGCCGGATACGAAGATGGTTACTATACCGTTCTCCAGACCTGTCTCATATACCGCTTTCTGGACCACATCGGATACGTCTATTATGTCGAGTTCACCCTTGGACTCCAAGCGGACCTCCCTAGACACCACAGCCATAGGCTATAATACACCTCCATCCTCAAATTTATATGAAAGCTCAGTTATGAGTTAATTGGTGGAAGGAGGAAGGATTTATCAGTTACTGGATGAGAGGATTTCGGAGGCAGCCTACTACTAGAGGCGGGGGTTGCCAAGCCAGGTCAAAGGCGCAGGCCTGTAGCCTCGGATATGGGACTGGCCAGAGGCGCCTGTCCCGTAGGGGTTCGTGGGTTCGAATCCCACCCCCCGCACTAGCGCCGCTGACATTTATATTCCTAGATTTCAACACTTAAATTACCATAGAAAAGAGTTCCAATCACGTGGGTTATTGCTGTAGCAGAGGCTCCTTTGCCTATCGTCTCAAAGCAGCTCCGAACCCAGTCTCTCCTGGAAAAAATTGTTTTCATGGCTCCCACTCCAAAGAGAGTTGCTGCGATGCCGATTACGGAGGCTATCAGAGCGTCCCATATATCTATAGAAAAGACAAAGGGAAATATGGGAACCAGAGCCGCGAGGCGGCTGGTTAGTTTTCGTCCCGCAACCAAATTTAAACCATATAGAGCATGTTATTAACCAGCGGTAGCAGAACAATCGCTTTTGAAAGCGGATCCAGTTATTGACCCCTCTTCAGATAAGGCTGCTATAGTTGAACAGCTGGACTTTCAAATCCAAGCTCAGCCTTCATGAATGGGGCTAAGCTTATTTCATGTCGGGCAGGCCTACTTTCGCCCCAAATGGATCTTGGGAGTAGAGTTAAGGCCTACAAACAAATTGAATTTAATAATCCTTTGGCTGTGTTTTCATATATTTACTTTCCCTTCTCCTCCGTGGATCCCACATATCTTAACTTTGTAAAGTGGCTGACCTCGAGAAACCAAGAACCGCTTGAAAGCTTCCTTTGGCCCTGTATCTACATCGATCCTCCGGCTGCGAGTATTGGAGGCGAGGCTCGGCGGCCACCCCGCCTAAGGGTTCACTTCGGCGTAAAGGCTTCTCGGGGTCATGGGCCACTTCGGGTCCCTGAAAGCTTCAGGGATGGATCGTTGAGGAGGATTTCAGCGACCCACCGCGCCACTTTACCGGTTACGCTGGGGCATTTGTCTCGGTGACCCCCCTCCTCCTCAAACCTCTTATAGTCTTCACTATCCCATAGGTTGAAGTCCCTGCCGAAAAGCTTCCGTTGAACTTCTCGACAGGTGCAGCCTCCAAACTCCTCCACGAACTTATCGTAGAGGACTTTGCTCGCCTTATAGGATTTCAGGAACCGCTTACCAAAGTTCTCCCGATCCCTCCCATAGAAATGGCTTAAAACGATAGATCCTCCGCTGAGGGCGCCGCAGGTCCCATATCCCGATAATCCTAAGCCACCGGCTAACCCATGGGACGCCTTGAAGAGCTCGTCGAGGTTCAATGAGAAGACGTCGCCGATCGCGGCGATGACGCATTGAGGACAGTTACCATATCTAGACTCATATTCAAAAGCCAACTTATACGCCCTCTCCAAAAACTCACTATTCGACAATCCCCATACATGCCCCCACTAAGCCTGTTAAGGTTAGAAAACCATCTCCGCCCCCATTTAAACCTTACAAACAAGAACGGCGCCCTTTAGGAGTAGGGGTGGATGCGCTTGAATATTCCTCCCTGTAATGCATTGTCGAGCGGGCTGCCCGCGGAGGCTGAGGAGGTTGAGGAGGCCTGGGTTGTGAGGGGCTTCAAGCCGGAAGCCTATGAATATGCTTAGGCGGGTCGTAGACCGCGCCCACGGCAGAGTCTGCCCTGACGCAGCCCAGAACTCGACGCTATGAAGCCAGAGGCTGAAAGACCGGGATGCCACAAGCTCCAGCCGTGAAGGTGTCGAGGAAATAGTTTCCATATGAACTCCTAGAAACTAAGGTATTGGAAATTGCGGGAACTCATGGATGGCGGATCCGGGCGGCTCCATCAGCTAAAGCCATATAAGTGAACTGATCGTCCTCTAGATCAGGGGTTGTTGCCCGGCTATACGCGTTCAAAAATCGGTGAAAGCCTATTGTCTACGTCTGCAGGGTTCAGCGGTTCCACTATCCATCATCGGCATGGTTTAGCCATCCTCTTATTGGCTGTAACGCTCACGGGTTTAATGGGGTTCAGTGAGGCCGCTTTTTCGACGTCGAATCTCTTCCTACGGGTTCATTTCCTCGACGTGGGTCAGGGGGACTCGGCTTTGATACTCTTCCCGAACGGGGCCGCCATGCTCATCGATGGGGGAGAGCGCTCAGAGGGGCCTAGGGTGGCGGGCTATCTAGAGTCCCTGGGCTTAACGTCGCTGGACGTCGTGGTGGCTACCCATCCTCATTCAGATCATATAGGCGGGTTAATAACGGTTCTTGGACGGTTCAAGGTGGGGCTGGTCGTGGATTCAGGCCAGATAAACCCGACGAAGACCTTCGAGGACTACCTGAACACCATCGACAGGAGGAATATACCCTTCAAGATAGGGAGGGAGGGCGACAGCTTGGAATTGGATCCAAGCGTCCAGGTGAGCATCATCTCGCCCCCCGCCTCCCCCTTCAAGGGGACGGGATCCGACTTGGACGCCAACAGCCTTGTCCTGAAGATAGTCTATAAACGGGTCTCATTCCTCTTCACAGGAGACTTAGGGGGCGACGCGGAATCCCATCTAACCGGGTTCGACGTGGATGTGGACGTCCTGAAGGTCGCCCATCACGGGAGCAGCTCCAGTAGCAGCGCCAGGTTCCTCCAAGCAGCTACGCCCATCGTCGCCGTCATATCCGTGGGGGAGGGAAACCCATATGGTCGTCCAAGCCGTGACACGCTGGAGAGGCTCATCTCAGCCGGCGCCGCCGTCTATCGGACGGACCTCCACGGCGCGGTGATGGTTTCAACGGACGGCGACTCCCTCTTAGTCTCAGCGGAGAGAAGCATGCCCGCCCAAGCATATACTAAATGGGAAAGCCAGATCTTCAAGGTCATGTTGAACACGAACTCGGGGATCTCCGATTACAGGTTCATTCAGCCAGCCAAGGAGGTCAGGTTCACCCTCTCAGGGGAGACGGATACCATGGGATTCCTAGAGGTAAGCCTCCCCATAGCCCTCATAGGACCGCCCTACACGGTCTACTTCGACGGCAAACCCGTGGAGGCTGAGATACATCAGACCTGCTGCACAGCATCGATCAAGCTCACATATAAGCATAGCCCCCATACGGTAGCGGTAGCGGGGGCCTCCGCCATCCCGGAGATCCCGGCGGCACCCCTAACATTAACGACGACAGCCGCCCTAACACTCCTCTACATCCGGAAAAGGAGGAGGGGGAGATAGATATTGAAAGAGAAGGTGAAGGCCACCGTGGACAGGGTCGAGGAGGGATTAGCCGTGGTCTACTCCGATGTGGATGAAAGCATATACTATGTTCCAGTGGATAAAGTGCCGGAGCTGAGGGAGGGCTTGAAGGTTACGTTAACCATCGTAGACGGGGAGGTCTCCGAGGTTGATATCATGGAGGAGGAGACCGAAAACGCTAAGGAAAGGCTTACTAAACTCATGCAGAAGCTGATAGAGAGATTCAAAGAGAAGGAGAAAGAAGAGGAGTAGGCGGGTGGACAACTGGCGACTCAATCACTCCAAAATCTCCTCTCCTATTTTCTTCTGGGTAAGATTTAGATTCAGGGGGCTATGACCTCGTTCTTCGACCGGCAACCCTTTAGGTTTCTAGAGTAGGATTGAAGTGAATGGTGAAGCAAATCTCCTGTATAGTAGGGAGAGGTGTTGAGGTGGAACCCTTATAAGGCTGTATTACTATATTCCACATCCATTTAGACGATCATGGATGTGGAAGGCAGCATAAGCCCCTCCAAGCTTCGAGCTTAAAAGCCTTAGCCGTGGGTACCTGAGATGAGATCTAGGACTCCGCGAGATGCTGTGAGCCATCTAAGATTAGTTTTGGTGGATGGTTAACTGTTCTTCCCCTGAGAAAGATTTATCTAGTATCCGATAATCATTCTCCTCCAAGTTTAAAAGGCGATGAGGCTCGCCATTAACCGCCCCTGCCTCCAAAATGGCAAGGGCTGATAGCTTCTACTTAATAAAAGAGTCTATCTGAGGCGGTGAGGTTAATGTGGAGCCGCGGAGAATAGGGCGACTAAATAGTTTAGTGGGAGGATTATCTCTGGAGTTCTCATGGGTCAAACATGTCGTCCACTACGTGGTAAGTCGGCAGAACATGGATGGAGGCTACGCCTTCTGCCAGGGCCTCGAATCCAACGCCCAAGACACGTATTACGGTTTGGCTATCCTAGAATTGCTGGGAGTCGCCTTCCCCAATTTTGAGAAGACTGTTGAATGGCTTCACAGCTTCACACCATATGACCTATACTCCCATTATTATTTGGCTAAGGCCTTGAGGATATGCCGGGAAGAACCGGACATGGAGAAACTTAGAGGGTTCATCCTCTCGCTTCCAGTCGTCCATGGAGGGCTCATGGTCGACAGCGTCTACATCGAGGCGGCTTCGGAGCTCCTCCCCGTCTATATGGCGTTGGAGCTCGCCGGATTGGCCGACGTAAAAGTGGACCGGGATAAGCTCATAGACCGGCTCCTAGGGTTCAAGAACCCGGATGGGGGCTTCGGAGTCGGCCATTACTCAAGCTTGAACGCGACCTATCATGCGGTGGCTTCCCTGCACAGCCTCGGCTTCCCGGTTAGATCCCTCGGCGAGACCATCAGCTACGTGAGGGCATGCGAGAAGCCCAGCGGAGGCTTCACGGCTACACCTCGAAGCTACGGCGTATACATGGAGCACACCTACTACGGGATATCCATCCTCAACCTGATGGGTGAGAATCCAAGGTTCCCGGAGGAGACAGCCACCTTCATCTTCAACTGTCAGAACTCGAACGGGGGATTCGCGAGGTCAAACCTTGGAATATCCACGTTCGAAGACACGTTCTACGCGGTCAATACACTGAAGAAGATCGGGAAACTAAAATGAACCCTATCGAGGTCGCCTATGAACAACATGGAGAAAAGCCTAGTCTTCTCCCTTGGATACGGCCTCGTCTTCAGGAACTTACTCCTCCAAATCCCCAGTAGGGTAGATCCTCGTTCTCCGTTCCCCTATACAAGGTGGATGAGTCATATCCAATCATCTGAAGGCCATAGATTCTAAGCGGGGGCGGCTGAGCGGTGAGGTAACGTTTCGTGCATGTCTATCCTCATAGGGTGTCTCTTAAATGAGACCTCAGAAATGTAGGGGCTCCAGGCCGAGTGTGGAGTTCCAGGATAACATCGGATTCATGTTCACAAGCTTCAACCCTTAACTTGGACGTCTCGCTTCGGCTTAACCTCAGCGTATGATCTAAAAGATTTTCGATCAAATTGATGACGTTATTAAAGGGAATCTTCCCTCTCCTGGCGAGATTTGTTGGTTGAGGATAAGCACTAAAGTCGTAGCATTTGAATGAATCGAAGTTTAGCATATTCTGGTCAGGCCACCCCTCGGCGCGATGGAGATGGCAGCCATCGTTTGCTGCGTGAAAGATAATCGAAAGTTTTATTTTTATTCTCCGCTAGAGAGGGTCGCGATGTAATCAGCTGTGTCTGCGCACATGTCTGCAGCCTGTTCTATAAATTCAATCAAGTCATCTAAGATTATAACGACTCCTGGGCTCATTTGCGTTCCATATGTTAAGAGTAGCCTTTTTATGTTTAAATATTCCTTGTCCATCTCACTTTCGATCTCTTCCACCTTTGTTGAGTGCTTTACAGCTTCTTTCGGGGCTGATGAAATTTTTTCTATGCTTACGCGGAGAGCTGAGGCGCATTCGACTAGGGTTGAAGTAATCTCTAATATTTTTTGGATCAGTTCTTGTGGCATATGCGTTTCTTGAAGTATATCTAGGCATCTGGCAGCATCTTTGACATGATCCGCAAGGGTATCCAGCCTTTTAACAAGGTGCAATATGTCTTCGCGGTAGTCCACCGATAAAGCGATATGCCTTGACATCTCCTTGAAAATTTCTCTTCTCAGTTTGTCAACTTCTTCTTCAGTTTTAAATAAGCTTTGTATGATTTGGTTTGCCTCTTTTTTTAATCCTTCCGCTAGCCTTTGGACCGATTGGTGGAGCAGGGTTGCTGTGTCGAGGGCTTTTATTATCTGCTGTTGAGCCAGTTCTAGGGCTTTGGTTTTGCGACGTTTTTCAAACCAAGTGTAACTTTTCTCCAATAACTTTCACCTCCCCACAGGTTAAACATTTTTAATCATGGTAAATAATTTTAGAACTGCTTTTGCCAGTTGCTATGTAAATTATTGACTCGCAGATGTAAGTTGCATGATCAGCTATTCTCTCAAGGTATCTTACTATTAAAATGCTTGAAACTGCGCATTTTATTGTCGCGCTGCTTCTAATTAGCTTACCGAGAAATTCAAAATACATACTGTCTACTTCATTTTCTTTAATAGATATTTTTTCGACGAGTTGCAGATCGTAGCTTTTAAGCAATTCAACGCTTAGCCTGACCATGTCCAATGCTTTTTCACCAATATCTTTAACGTATGAAATTATCCATTGTTCGCAATTTCTTAACCCGCCTAGTCGTTTGTTAGTAAAGGATATGTCAAGGGCGTATCTCCCGATTCGAGCAAAGTCGTAAGATATTTTCATGTAGGACTTTATTGTTCTAAGGTCTGAGGCTACAGGTTGGAATCTCGCAATAAGCTCAAATGCCTTGTCTTCTACACGGTCAGCCATAGCCGTAAGAGTGTCTGACATTTCGCGAATTTCTTTGTAGGCTTCTTTTCCGTTATGGCATTCTACAAGGGTGTTTAGAACAGTGCGATGTGTCAGTTCGCCCATTCTATAGAGGGTTGTTGAAAGCTCTTCAAGGCCAGAGTTCATGATTCTGCTCATTTGCTTTCACCTTAGCCAAACTCCCCAGTTAAGTATCTTTCAGTTAACTCATGCTTGGGATTTTCAAAAATCTGTTTAGTTAGGTCATATTCTATCAGTTCGCCGAGGTAAAGGAAGGCCGTGTAATCTGAAACTCTTGCTGCTTGTTGCATGTTGTGAGTTACAATAACGACGGTGTAGTTCTCAGCTAGGTTTCTTATGAGGGTTTCTATTTTCGCCGTTGCTATCGGGTCGAGAGCTGAGCACGGCTCATCCATTAGGAGGACCTCTGGCTCAACGGCTAATGCACGTGCTATACAAAGTCTCTGTTGTTGCCCACCGGAGAGGCTTGCTCCAGACTTGCTCAAGTCGTTCTTAACTTCATCCCAAAGATTGGCTAACTCCAAACTTCGCCTAACAGCAGCGTCGAGTATTTCCCTGTTCCGAACGCCATTCAATTTTAAGCCCGCAGCCACGTTGTCGTAGATGGACATCATGGGGAAGGGATTTGGCTTTTGAAACACCATGCCTATCTTCCTTCTCACTATAACAGGGTCAACACCGTTACTATAGATGTTTACTCCATTAAACAGAACCCTTCCAGAAACCCGTGCGCCTGGGGTAATTTCATGCATCCTGTTAAGGCAACGAATTAAAGTGGTTTTACCACATCCGGAAGGCCCAATAATCGCCGTTACAGCCTCCTCCTCAATTTTCATACTTATGTTTTTCAACACGTGTTTCGAGCCGAACCACGCGTTTAAATTTTGGATATCAAATTTGACCACCATCAGTATCTCTCCCTGGTGAAAACTCTCGTGGCTACGCTTATTCCTAAAACAAGTAGAATAAGCACAAGCGCCGATCCCCAGGCGAGGGTTACCCAATTTTCGAAGGGCGACATGGCAAATATAAAGACGTTTAAGGCGAGGTTGGCCGCTGGGCGGTTCAATCCTGCGAACCACCATCGCCAAAAACCCATGCTGACAAGCACAGGCGCTGATTCTCCGGCAATCCTTGCAATGGAAAGTAGTATCCCGGTGACGATGGACCTTTTTGCGCCGCTGAGCACGACTGTGATTGTGGTCTTCCATCTTGGGATTCCTAGGGCTATTGCAGCTTCCCGGATGCTCATAGGCACAAGTTTTAAAGCTTCTTCAGTCGTCCTAGTCACCATGGGAATCATGATCACAGCCAACGCAAAGGCTGCTGCGGTCACCGAGAATCCAATTGAAAGCGTAATTAATGCGTAAGCGAAAACCCCTATAACGATCGATGGGATACCGCTTAATACGTCATGAAGGAATCTAACAGCCACGGACAGCTTCGATTCGCCATATTCACTTAGGAATATGCCGGACATTAATCCTATTGGAACACCAATAGGGAAAGCCAATCCAATGGTTATCAATGTTCCCTGGACGGCGTTTGCGACACCTCCTCCAACCTCGCCAACAGTAGGTGTGGGTTTAATGAAGAATTCCAGGTTGATTGCAGAAAAGCCCCTCGCAACCACCTCATACAGTATGCTGAAAAGTGGAATCAAAGCCGAAAAAAGGGCTATATAAACAAGAAACTGCATAAGACGATTTTTGAAGACCCTAAACTTATAATAGTCCATGTTCCTATTCCCTCGCAATCCCTCTTGTCAATCTGAGAGTCCGCCAGACAATTAGTCTGGCCAGAATGTTGATTATCAGGGTTACAAACAGCAGAATTAGTCCAACATTGATTAGGGCGCTGATGTAGAGGTCGTAGGTTGCCTCCAAAAGCTCATTAGCTATTATGGCAGCCATAGTGTACCAGGCATCAAACAGCGAGGATGGCCAGACCTGGAATCTGTTTCCGATAACCATCGTTATTGCCATGGTTTCGCCAACTGCACGTCCTAGCCCAAGTATTACGGCGCCTATAACTCCTGAACGTGCATAGTTGATCACGGTTTTGACCGTTTCCCATTTTGTTGCGCCGAGAGCTATCATAGCCTCCCGCTGAGAAATTGGCACCGTCGAAAAAAGGTCACGCATGACGGCAGAAACGGTTGGAGTAATCATTATGGCTAGAACTATTCCACCTGTTAAGACACCACCACCATAAATGGGCCCGGAGAAGATAGGTATAAAACCAAAAACTGCCCGTAAGTATAGATATACATGGTCACGCAAGAAGGGGATGAGTACAAACATTCCCCAAAGCCCATAAATAACGCTTGGAACTGCGGCTAAAAGCTCGACGAGAAAGGAGATTGCAAACCCGATTTTTTTAGGCATGTATTCTGAAAGCACCAATCCAACACCTAAGCTTATGGGCACACCTATTAGGAGGGCGATGGCCGATGTGACTAATGTACCCAGTATTAACGGTAAGACGCCAAAAACCCTGGAAACGGTAGGATCCCATATAGTGCCCACAATAAAGCTCAAACCAAAAGTTTGTATGGAAAGCCAAGACCCCTTAACCAATTCGTAAACCATTAAACCAAGGAGCAAAAAGATGCTGGAAGCAAATAGGGCGCTTACAAGTTTGAAAATGTCATCATCTTTAAAATGATTCTTAAGTTGTGAAACGGATTTTATGTTTAAATTGGAAATAAAAAGGGATACTTTCTGCGAAATCCTCATGTCTCGTCACTCGTTACTTAAGTATTTGTTGTCCGTTGAATGTTATCAAACGGATTGTTTCCTCATTGTGTGCAATGACGCTGGACGGTAAAGGAACATAGTATAAATCAGTTGCATAATCTTGCCCCTCATGCACAGCCCACCATAGGAAATCCACTAAGGTTTTCGCGGCATCCCCGTTCATAGCTGGCAAAACGTTTAACTCCTTGTACACTAGGATGTAGGAGAAGCTTGTTATCGGATAAGCCCCATGCGCTTGTATGTTGTCAGCTAAGCTGTCAACTATTGAAACCCTTGACCAGCTTGCATCACCTCTAGGCAGAGTGACGGCAGCATATTCCGCTGCTTTAGAGAAAGATTCTATGCTTGGTTCGATGAATTCGCCAGCCGCATTTTGAACATAGCCATACGCTAAATTGTTCTTCTTTGCATATGTGAATTCAACATAGCCAATAGAGTAAGGCGTCTGCTGTACAAGAGCTGTAACTCCATCGTTTCCTTTCCCTCCAAGGCCCGTCGGCCAATTGACAGCTGTCCCCCTTCCAACGGCTTCTCTCCATTCTGGGCTGACATTTGACAGGTAGCTGGTCCAGATGAAAGTGGTACCGCTTCCATCTGACCTATGTACCACGGTGATTGTCTGATCGGGAAGACTCATGTCTGGATTGATTGCAGTAATTCTCGGATCATTCCACTTAGTGATCTTTCCGAGGTATATGTCTGCAAGAATTTCTCCGGTGAATCTAAGTCCCTTAGGTGTGCCCGGCAGGTTGTAGATTGGAACAACCCCTCCAATGGTTATGGGTATATGCAAGGTATTAGGTGCCTTTCCAGCCTGAGCCTCTGTAAGCGGGGCGTCGCTAGCTGCAAAGTGTACAGTCTTTTCGATATGCTGTTGTATTCCCCCACCGCTTCCGATTGCTTGATAGTTAACTTGAACATTAGAATTAATTTTATGATATTCTGCCGCCCATTTGTCGATCAACGGAAATGGGAATGTTGCACCAGCACCGTTCAGGGTAATCATTCGCTCCATCGACAGATATCGATAAGTGAGCACACTAGTTGCGACGATTGCAATGATGAGCATTGGAATGACGATCCACTTCACCGTTTTCATACCAACCATCCTTCCGATTTTTCTCATCTCTCCATTTCTGCTATTTAGAAAGAGAAAGTTTATATAGTTTATCCTAATAAAATATATAGAGAAAGATCTACTATATAGAGGAAAATAAAATGGTAGAACAATTAAATGGGGAAACGAGAAAAATCCAGTTTACAGGAAAATCCACCTATATAGTCTCCCTCCCGAAGAAATGGGTAACTTCACTGGGCCTAAAAGCTGGGAGTCAAATAATAATATCTCAACAAGATGGCTCATTAATTTTGACCCCCAAAGAAATGGCTAGGCCCTCACCTGTAACTAATGAGGCAACCCTAAGTATTTCTGGGAACGACGATCCTTATATGATAGCAAGGGAGATTATTTCCCTCTACTTGGTGGGATACAACTTAATAAGAGTACGAACAAAAGAGGAATCAATAAATGTCATACAAAGAAACGTAATTAAAGAGCTGACGCGAAAAAAACTAGTAGGCACAGAAATTATATCAGAAACTTCAAACGAAATTAAACTACAAATATTGGTAAGTTACCCTGAGCTCTCCGTTGAAAATGCCTTAAGACGCATGTGCCTAATCGCCACTTCAATGCATGATAATGCGATACAAGCACTCTATAACTTGGATAAAAAACTTGCACAAGAAGTTATCCAATTGGATGATGAAGTTGACCGCTTCAGCCTGTACGTGATACGACAGTTGAAGTCCGCAGTACGAAACGAAAAAATCCTCAGAGACATCGGGCTTCTCAGTCCGCGAGACTCTCTAGGCTACAGGGTAATTGTAAAATCTGTGGAAAGGATAGCGGACCACGCCGGAAAAATCGCAGAAAACGTTCTGTTATTGGAAGAAAAATTAAGCGAAAAAGTTTTTCAAAAACTCTCTGAAATGAGCGACTTCGCTAAAAATGTGTTCAAAGAAGCGATAGAATCGCTATTCAAAAAAGACTACTTACAAGCCGACCAAGTTATCTCCAAAGCAAAAACAATAGTAACCCTCGAAAATGAAGCGATAAAAGAAATTCGATCAAAAATAAAACAGGCTGACGTCTCTAACATAAGAATGATAATGGAAAGCATTCGACGGATAGCAGAATACGCAAGTGATATAGCAGAAATAGTCCTAAACCTAAATATAAACCAAATGATCGTCTTATAACTGTAAAATATAATTGAGTGAATTTAAAAATGGTATAAAATCCATTGTCCATGACTGAGGACGAAGACCACGGCCCACACCCGGACAGGATCCTCTCGGCCGCTCCTGAGCCCAGCTCATAAGCGGCCGAGCAGATGGACTACACTCATCATCCACAAGTGCGGCTAAAACTTTCCAAGCTCGGATGCAGATCAGATAAGCTCCTCACCGGATCCTTTACCGGGAGATATTTAAAGACGTAGAGTTATGGATATAAGCTCTAATGGAAAGTGGAGGCCTCGGAGAAACCGTGCAGCCCGAGAGCGAGCCTTTTCAGCTTGAAAGGCGGGAAATCCATTGAAAATGGATGAAATTTGGAGCCCCGGGCGGGCTTCGAACCCGCGACCTTCGGCTCTTCGTATCACTATACCAAGCCGACGCCCCACCAGGCTAGGCTCTCCCGCCGAGCTGGAACCGGGGCCCTGTAGGCCTCCCGCCTCCGGGGCTTCCCTTTCTGAATCCATGGGGCCCGGTGAAGATAAAGTTTTGCCCCGCACGGTTTTATCCATATAGTTAAAATGATAAGCCTTCTGTAAGCGTTTTTGACGTAGATACCGCCATTCTTTTTAAGAGAAGGCAAAGCATTTGGAAAGATTTAAGAACCTATCCGATAAGTAAATATGGATGTGGCTCCTCAAAGGAGGATAGTGAAAAGAAATGGTTAAGAAATGCCCTAGATGCGGCGCAAATAACAGGGACGACGCCCTATTCTGCTCCCAGTGCGGTACATCCCTTATCGAAGCCGCAGCCCCGCAGCCAACCGTGATCCCGCAACCTACCGTGAAACCGGTTCCAAGCGTTAGGGTTGTTACCCCCGTAGCGCCAACGGCTGCCCCTGTAAGGGTTCCGCCTCCAGGAATGTGCTACTACCATCCAAACTTGCCGGCGGTATACGTATGTAACAGGTGTGGGAGACCCATATGCCGCGACGATGCCAAGGCCTACGGCGACCTAATCCTATGTCCGCAATGCTACGCGGCCGTCCCCCCTCCAGCGTACATGGCACCCGGATATGGAGTTCCTGAAACCATGCCGGCCCCTCCAGGCGCTATCCCGACAGCCGCTCCGCCGCCAACCCCGGTTTACCCGCCCGCGCGGGCTACATGGGGTTTCCTCGTGTCGTTAATCTCGGGGATAATGATAATCATTAATGCGGCAGCCTTATTATCGAACTCCTTCTATACGTGGATGGCCGGAATATTCCCATGGATAACGTACTTCGGGCCCTTCCCACCTTGGATGCTCGTCGCCATAGGCATAGTCCTAGGCGTCATAGTATGCCTCGGCGCGGTTCTGATGATAATGGGCTACGGGACCATAGGCAGCGTGGTAGTCTTCCCAGCGGCCGTCATAAGCCTGATCCTGGGAGGCGGCTTCATAGCGGGCTTCGTACTCGGCATAGTCGGCGGAATACTCGGTATGCTAGGGAGATAGTATAAGGGGAAACCCTGTAAACCTCCACTTTTTTAATTTAATTTTATCCCGGGACATCCAGGCTTATCCCTCTACACGACTTATAGAATAAACGATTAGGTGAGCGGGGAAAGTTAATAAAATAAGGGGGAAATAAAAGGTTATAGATAAGATCCCTTTTAACAAATCTAGGGATATAAAGTAGAAATCCCCTCCAGCCCATTAGTGGGAGGAGAAGAGAATTGACGGTGAGAGATCATTCGTCGGAGGAGCCTACTCGGCAGCCCCTCCCCCAGCCTATGCCCCCCCAACTCACGAAACGGCAGCTGTACGCCATAGTAGCCGCCATACTCATATTTGGAGTCCTGATCTCGGGTGTCCTCATCTACGTGTCATCCCAGGGATGGATCGCCCCCAGTGTACAGGCATCCCTGCCCGTAATAGAGCATACCCCTGTAAAGGAGGGGGTTGTGGGGGAGGCCATAACCCTAAAAGCTAAGGTTACGGGCGGTACGGATGGAATAAGCAACGTAACCATACACTACGAGTGGTCGGAGCACGTGGAAAGCCCGGCAACCCCCCTCGCAAGCATAGAGCATCCATGGAAATCGGCTCTGATGCTCCTGATCGCGGCTGGAGGAGACGAATACGCTTATATGATACCGAGCGATGAAGTGGCCGGCAACATAGACTATTTCATAACGGCGACGGATAAGGCTGGCCATTCAACGAGCACCCCTATCTATACGATCGAGGTAGCTGACTTCACCCTAGAAGCCCCTACGGACCCCATCCACGTATACATTGGAAGTTCATCCAAAGCCAACATCACCATAAAATCCCTTGGAGGATTCTCATCCAAAGTGACCCTGAGCCTATCCGATACGCCCTACGGGGTTGAAGCCTCCATAACCCCTAACACCTTGACCCCAGCCAAGGGAGGCACGGCGTCCGCCGGGTTAACCATATCCGCGAGGGCGGCCCCGGGGACCTTCAGGGGGGTCTTCGAGCTGAAGATCACGGGTAAAAGTGGGACAGCGGAGCATTATCAGAAGGTCGAGATAATAGTGCCCAACTTTGAAATGTCGGTATCCCCCTCATCCACGACGATAAAGAAGGGAGAAACCGCTGTATATAAGGTCAAGATATCTCCGTCCTTCGACTTCCAGAAGGAGATAGCCTTCGCGTTGGAGGGTCTACCCGGAGAATACGCTGGATGGAAGATAACCCTCTCAGCCGGTAAGGTGGCCATAGGCACCGAAACCGAGTTCCTCCTCGAGATATCCACGGACGCGAAGGTTGAGGCAGGTACGTATCCCCTGATACTCTCAGCTGAAGGAGGGGGGATAAAGACGGACTCTAGAATAACCTTAACTATCAAATAGAGGTAAAATGGACGGGAATACAAACATAAATATTTAACTGGAAATAATAAAATCATAATATAGTCAGAGACGCGATTTAAGAGGAGAAATAAAAGAGGGAGGAGAATAATAGATGAGGTTGTTCGTTCAGGCTCCCATAGGACCGCAGACCGGATTAGCTGAGATAGAGGTCATCCCAGACCACACGATAGGCGAGATAAAACATCAAGTATGCAACTCCTTCGGCGTAGACGCCTCCACGGTGGCCTTAATGTACGCCGGAACAGTCCTAGACGACAATACGACCGTCGGACAGGCGGGAATCCCCGAGAACGCTCAGCTTGCCCTAATGCCCTACAACATCGTGGGCGGCGCCACCCGATGGACGTAGCCCTACTCTACAAAGAGAAGAAGTTCGTCAACCATCAGTTCCCAACGGTTACAGCGTTAGACGATCCCCCAACCATATATGAGGGGATGCTGCGCTGCGAACAGGGTAGGGTTAAAGAGCTGGCCGAGAAGAAGGTTTGGCCCTTCACGGAATACGTGGAATGGCATAGATTCAGGATAAACCTCCCGGAAGACTACCCCTTAAAGCCTCCAGTGGCAACCTGGCTGACGGAGATAGACCACCCAAACATAGTCCCCAACATACCCGGAGCGGTGTGCGTATCTATCCTAGGAGAGAACTGGAGGCCTGACTTGAAGCTCGTCTCAGTTATAAACGCCCTCTACTATCTCCTAGCCGATCCGAACCCCGATAACGTGTTCGACCATCCTAAATGCCTCGAAGCCGCTAAGATATGCAGGAAATACGGCTTCCCGCTCCATAAGAAGGAGGAGAAGGGGAGCGGAGAAGAACTTAGGTTCAACGTAGTGCCGATACCGGGTGGAGAAGCATGCCCAGCCGCCCCCCACTCAGGCGACGTGATGAGATTCAAAATAATCAAATAATAATATAGTAAATAACCGATAGAGTATATAGCGATAATAACCAGACTATATGGAGATGGACTGACTTAGATAAATAGATAAGTGAAATAAATGAATGCTTAGGATAAGGCTCCTCAATGAAGGTTAAGGCTGTAATACCGTCCTTTAGGGAGATAGAGTTCGATGCCCCTGATAGAGTAGCCGTGAAGGAGCTGAAAGAGATAGTCTGCAGGGAGATGGGCTTAGAACCCTATCTGACCCGACTAATCCTAGACGGCAGTCCATTAGGCGAGGATGAAGGGATAGAGGTCAACAGGAAGGATGTTCAACTAAGGATAATAGTCGACTATTACTGGGCTCGAAGCCTCATATTGTGGGGTTTGAAAGCCCAGAAGGCCCTGAGGGGTTCATCGGCCCTCATAGCGGGAGCCGGAGCTTTAGGATGCGAGGTCGCTGAAAACCTGGCCATGCTAGGCGTAGGCAAACTCACGATAGTGGACTACGACCTAATAGAGTTATCGAACCTCAGCAGGATGGCGCCCTACGACGTGGACGATCTGGGGAAGCCTAAGGCCGCCGTTCTCGCGGAAAAGCTTGGGAGGAAGCATCCCTATACCTCGGTTGAGACGTTGGAGAAACGCTTAGAAGAGGTTCCGAGAAGCATTTTCCTGGACTCAGACGTACTCTTAAGCTGCCTGGATAACCTTCCATCCAGGATCTACCTCGCCTCGATAGCCGTTAAATATGATATCCCGATGGTGGACGCGGGTATAATAGGATATCAGGGGCGCGTCCATTCATATATCCCCCCAGGGGGAGCCTGCCCCGCATGCGTTCTACCGGCTGACCAGTATCCAAGGCTCGCCGGGCTGCGAAACCCATGCACCCCCGACCTGGGAGAAGCCGCCATGCCTTCACTGCCGACCTCCAATAAGCTCGTGGCCTCGATACAATCCAATGAAGCCCTGAAGATTCTGCTCTCGCAGAGGAGGGCTCCGAAGAGGGTGATCGGGGAGCCCCTAAGGCAGCTACTGATAATAGACCTGAAATATAATAGGTATACGGCTATGCCCGTGGAGAAGAATCGGAGATGCATAGTCTGCGGGGAGGGTGGAATAGCCGAGCATAAGAGCATTAGGATTAAAGTGTCCCGTGGAGATCTCAGGTCCCCGGAGAGGTTCATGGATAAGGTTAAGAGGGTTGGAGAATTCGAATGGGATGATTACAGCATACTGATAGAAGATGGGCCTTCATTTAAAAGGGTGGAGAAAGATGAATGGGGTAGGGCCGTCGAATTAGCCAGAGGAAAGTATATTTACGTTATATTCAAAGATAAACCCCTTGGAGAGTACAGGGAAGCCTTAATCAAGATTCCAAGATAGAGAAGGGGACTATTGTAAAGTTTAAAAGGATGTGAAAGGTTAAAATAAAGGAAGGAAGGAGAAGTGTATAGTTCATGGTAACCTGCCCCGTATGTCATATGGAGAACCCCTATAACGTGGCCTTCTGCATCTACTGTGGAAGCCCATTAGCCTCCGCCCCCATGGTTAAGGCCGTGCCGATGCCGAGCTTCAGCTACCCCGGCACCGGCTACATAGGCATGCCCATGAGGGCTATCAGGGTGGGCTCATGCTTCTATCATCCAGACCTGCCGGCGGTATACGTATGTAACCGCTGCGGCAAGAATATATGCCGCGACTGCGCCAAGAGCTACGGCGGACTGATTCTATGCCCCCAATGCTACAGCTACGCGGTTCCTAGGCCGGCTCCAGTCTACCTGACCTTCTCAGCCTATCGATAGCAGCCAAGAGTTCTTCCCGGGTCACCCCTAGATCCGCTGCAGCCCTCGACAGGGATATCTCCCCTCTATGCTCAGCTATATAGGAGAGGATCCTCTGGTCCAGCTCTGAGGCGTAACCGTGTTCTCCAATCGATCCCTCAGGAGTTGCCTGAGGTTGAGGCGGCGGGGCCAGTCCCTCCCCTGTGGAGGGTGCCGCCTGGGGGGACCCGCACCAGTCGCAGAAGGCCGCCTCTATAGGGATCGTCCTTCCACAGGATATACAGTTCTTCGCGGCGGCCTCTCCTATGGGCTTCTTCCCGATGCCGCCGGAGAGGCTGCTTCGAAGGCTTGAGAACATGCCCCTCCTCAAGAGCAGCGCAGCCATGACCCCTCCCAGGGCCCCCGCGAGGGACACCGTCATCAAAGCGATAACCGATGAATCCATGACCGTCACCGTACACGTTGCTTCCGCCGGCGCGTATTGGCGGTCCCCCGCGTAACTTGCTGAGATCCTTAATTGGCCTCCCATGGTGGCGTTGACTATTCCCTCGACAGTTCCATGATCGTCCGTCCTCAAGCTTAACTTGGCGATGGGCATGTCCCTATTCGAGATCTCCACGTTCATCGAGGCTCCCCCGACGGGCCTACCCAGTTCATCCGTCAACAATATCTTATAGGTCACTCCGCCCCCTTTCCAGGCTTGGGTTGGCGCCTGGATCCTGAGCTGGGTTTGAAGGGGCTTAGCGTTAATATGCTCCACCCCTTCAACCCCTACATGGTTAGCGTCGCCCCTGTAGACGGCCCTTACAGGTTTATATCCGCTGGAATCCAGCCTGAAGGGTATCTCAGCCTCCCCTGTACTGTTAGTGAAGCCCTTAGCGGTCAAGGCATCCCCGCAGTATAGGAGTATCTCCGCGTTCTGGATGGGCTGCCCCCGCTCATCGGTGAGCTTCACGTATGCGATGGTTTCTTCACCCACCTTTATAGTGGAGGATGAGACCATAAGGCTGAGATGCGTCACGGCCGGTAATACCTTAAGGCTCTTAGTCGTCGAAGAGGGGGCGTAGATGGAAGATCCCCTGTATAAGGCCTTTACTTCATGGATCCCCGCCTCCAGTAAAGAATTCACCTTCATCAGCGCCTCCCCTCTATCGTCGGTGATAACGATCCCAACGCTCCTATTGTCGACGTAGAACTCTACAGGTTCACCGGGTAAGGCCGCGCCTCCCAGACCCATTAAATGGGCCCTTAAGGTTACCTCGGAACTATAGGCTATCTCCCCTCCTCCATCGAGGGTCAACTGTAGGTTCGATGGAGCCCTGAGGATGGATAGCCCACCTTTGAACCCCTCGGCGTGGAGGCCGCCCTTAAAATCCTTATATGATACTTCATATGAGATCTCTACCTGCCCCTGGGATAATGGGGGTTCAGTGGATAGTTCCAGGGTGATCTCCGCCGATTCGCCTATGGGGAGGTCTCCTATAGACGTTGTTCTAGGGTTAACTTTAACTCCCGGGGGTTCGGTTACGGTTAAGGCTACGTCGTACATGACGTCGTTTCCCCCATTTGAAAATTCCACTTGGAATTTTAGAGGCTGGGGTCCACCCAGCGTTACCTCGGATATCGACTGAGAGAAATCTACGATTTGAAGTTTAACGGCCTTTATCTCGATTGTCTTCACGTCTTGGAGCACCGCGATGCTCTGGTTAAGCCAGTAGAGCTCCACCCGGATTACATGGTCTCCCGGGCCGCGGAGGGGGGGCGTCGCGATAACGCGTTCACAGGACTCCCCCCTCGGGCACTCCCAGCTTTTAGGCAGCTCATCCTCCATCAGGTTCCCGTCGAGGTATAGGCGTAGGAAGAACCTTGGGGGGGCATCGTCCGAGGCGGTTATGGAGGGGTTCTCTATCCTGAACGTGAGCTTGGCGGCCTCCCCGTCATATACCTTGCTGGGATAGTCGACGTCCCCTATCCTGGCGGCATCCACTCCATGGGCGGGGCGGGGCGCATTGATGCCTAACGCTAACGAGAGTAATGCCAGGAACATTATGGATATCAGGGTTACCCGAGGAACAGCCTTCTCTTTCATGCCGCTAATATTAGCGGCGGCAACGTGTACTTAAACTTAGTTAAGTGGAGCCGTCAAATGTGAGATGGGGAGGCCCTAGTTTTTAAGCATAAAATCCTTAAAGGACGTGTGCTTTCGAATCTCCATAGCTGGGGTTGAAGGTTTGGGTGAAACTCCGTATCGCCGGGGCCGTGGAAGGGAATACTATGCTTTAAGGATCCTGCGCAGGGAGGGGTGGCTGTGCTGTAGGAGCGCTGCATCCCATAGTCCCGTGGATATATTTGCTGGGAGGGATGGGGAGGTCCTGCTCGTCCAGGTGAAGGGGGAGAAGAGCCGTATGAGCGGGGAGGAGTTGAAGCTTTTCCTGAGATGGGTTGAGGCCTTCAACGCTAGGGGTGAGGTATGGTATTTCACCCGTAGGGGTATTAGGAGGGTTGAGCTGGGGAGGGCGGAGGGGCTCCTGCGGGGATAGGTTTATGGTCTTCGACCCCATTTAATCCGGTTTAGTTTTACTCGTCTCCATGGATTATAAGGTGTTTAACAGAGTATTTTACCCTGCACTTTACAGGGTAAAATACAGGTGAAAAGGGTGCTCGAAGCCAAAGCCCGCCTAATAATCCCAACAAACAAGGGAAGAACCGGAGTACTCTACATACCCGCAGATATAGTGAAGGACTCCTCGTTCCCATTCGAACCCAACGAAAAAGTGATCATAAAAATAGAAGGGGAAAGGCTCATAATTGAAAAAGACAAGGAATACCAGGAATAGAGATAAAATCGGATACCTAAAGTATACGGGGACCCTGACTTTCAGCTCTGAGAATAGGTCGAGGGTAAACCCCGTCCACGACCTAGTTAGGAGCCTAGCCGAATATCAACGCTACAAGGGGAGGAGGGACGGCTACTACTCCTTCACCTCGGGTCAGGTCACGCTTTTAAACGAGGTCCAACACGACGACGAGGTCAAACTATACTTGGAGTTCAAGTCGGCGCGGCCGCGCTTCATAGACCTCCTCGTGGAGGCAGCCCTGAAACAGGCTGAAGAATGCATCCTCGCCTTCAGCATAAAAGGGGACTCGATAAACTTTAAGGCCCTAAAGGAGGTTTCGGGCCTCGTAGACGATGGGGTCGGGGACGAATCGGAGAACTTCAACGTCGCGCTCCCATTGGAAGGGGCCTCCGTCAAGGTTGCTGCGTATCCTAAAGCCTCGATGCTTAGCCTCCTCGCCTCGCTGAACAGGGAGAGCTTAAAGCCGAGCGAGATCCTCCGCATACTATTCAGGAAGGTGCTTAAGAAATGATGGAGAGAGAGGAATATAAGAGGTTATATACCTTCGGCATAGACTACGGTACAAGCGACGTTAAATTCGGTCCAATAACCTGCGGTGAGGTACCTCAGATAACCGAGAACAGGGGATACCTCCCAGACAAGGAATCCATAATGTACAAGGCCTTCGAGGTGCCCAGGGACATCGTAGTTGGAAGGGACCTACCATTATACCTGCAGTCGAGCGAGGACCTCTCCAGCAGGCTGATCTACCCTATGAGGAACGGCGTAATAGAGAAGGATGATGAGAAGGCGTGGAGGATCGTGGAGGAGCTCTCCAGATACGCCCTAAACATATTTAAGCCGGCCGACGAAGCCTTCAAGGGATTCCATCTAGTAGCCTCGCTCTCCTCGATATCCCCGAGATACATGTACGAGAGGCTCTTCCAGATATATGAGAGGATAGCGGAGGAGGATGGGACCATAAGGGCGGCCACGATCATACCCCAACCATTAGCGGTCGCGATAGCCCATAAGGCGACCACATGCGTAGTAGTAGAGTCAGGCCACGGCAACACCCAGGTATGCCCCATATCCAGGTATCCCATCAGGAACGCGATAGTAGCCGTGAACAGGGGGGGTGGAGACGCCAACGCTTTGACGAGCGAGATCCTCAAGGACCTGGGATACGGGGACCTAGCCCGACAGGAATCCTTCGTCAGGGCCGTAAAGGAGCATATAGGCCTGATACCGGTAGACTTGGATAAGGCGGTGGAGGCTGCGAAGGAGGACAGTAAAAGATTTAACATAAGGTTTAAGGTCCCGGGGACGAGGATATCCATAGAGCTCGGGGAGAACGCGTGGACCCGTTTCCTAATAGGAGAATACATATTCAACCCCAACCATGAGGTCTTCCAAAGCTACTTCACGAGGGGGATGTCCAAGCCTAAGGATGTCAGAATAGGCAACACCGTATTCAGGGGCATGATAGACTTCGGCGAGGCTATCCTGGAATCCGTGGAGCGATGCCCTATAGAGCTTCAACCACACCTATACAGGCAGATACTCCTCTCCGGGGGAAACTTCAGTTGGAGGCAGGTCGAGGAATTGAAGGAGTATGCCACCGATGCCCCCACGAAGATCCGCCTCCTCCTCAAGGGATGGGATATAACCAACGTCAAGGCATCCATGGCTGAAGCCCCCCAATACTCCGTGTGGAGGGGCTGCGTCATATACGGATACGCGGTCCCAGAGGACTATGAATGGAACTGGGAGAGAATGGAAGGATGGAAGAAGTTCCTTGAATAAGCCTAAACTCCAGGATAGAATAAGAGAATACTTCCTCTCCCAAGGTTATTTAGAGGACCCTATGGATGATGGAGGACTCCCCTCCTATTCAAATGGGGAACACAGGGCGGCGGTGAAGATACTATCCCTCGAGGACCTTGAAGACAGGAACATACTCCTCCAATCCCTCCTAGAGGCAGCTTCAAAACCTGGATCCCATGATAAAGCGTATGTGGCAATGCCTAAACTCCTCGCATCGGCGATCGATGGGAGGATCCTTGAGGACGTGGGATTGGGCCTACTCATCTACGATGAGAGGAGCATCGAGGAAGCCATACCTGCGAGGATAAACCCTAGGAGGATCCAGGCCGCGCCCCCGCCCGTGGACCCATCAGTAACCCGGGAAATCCAATTCCTGAAAGCTGAAATATCCGTGTTAAGGGAAACCGTTGAAAAGTTGAAGCGGGAAATCAGCCTCCTAAGGGAGGGCGTGAAGCCCCGCCTAGAGGAGAAGGTTAGAGAAGCCAGGATCGAGGCTAATGTACCATCGCCGTCCCAGTCCTCAGGACTCCCATCGTTCTTCCAGGACAACCCCTGGCTCTCCGTCCTATCCCAGAGGGGTAGGGAGGAGGAGAAGATTGCGAGCTAGGGCGTTCCCCAGGCTTACGGAGAGGCCTATAAGGAAGATAAGGATGGTAATAGACCTAGAGGATCCCTTAAAACCCGAAATACCCTTGGAGGAGTTCATGAAGCTTCACGGCGGAGACCCATCCCCCCCGAGATATAGGGTGACGACGATAGAGGTTGTAACCTGCTCCGAGGACCTTCAACCCGTCCTGGCATCAGAATGCGGAACCTGCCCTAAATTTGTCAGGAGATTCGGAGACAAGATATACTGTAAAAAAGCTATGATCATAGAATATTAGCGGAGGATAACCGTGAACTCCCCGGGAGGCTGGGCATCGACCCAATCTAATCCGTCCATAACGGCGTGTCAGGGGCCACCCCTAGGATCAGGATCGCCATATAAAGGGTTACCAACTTAACTATAGGGCGGAAGCCGCTAACCTAGGGTAATGACAGCCCATGTTCAGGGTTGGGATGCACATCTCCATAGCCGGATCGATCGATTTAGCCGTGGATAGAGCCCTAAGGTTAGGGTGCACCTCCTTCCAGATATTCACCAGGAACCCTAGAGGATGGAGGTGCAGCCCTTTAACCGAGGAGGGCATCCAGAGGTTCAGGATGAAGCTTTCCAAGGCGGATCTAAAACCTGTAATAGCGCATATGCCATACCTCCCAAACCTAGCCTCGCCCAGGGACGATGTATACGTGAAATCCATAGAATCCCTTAGGAATGAGCTGGCCCGCTGCCACATTCTGAATATACCCTTCCTAGTCACCCATCTGGGCAGCCACCTGGGAGGCGGGAAAGAGATAGGCTTCAAAAGGATCATTGCAGCCATAGATGAATGCCTCGAGGATGACCCAGGTGAAGTAACGTTACTGCTCGAGAACACGGCGGGCGCGGGGAACAGCATGGGTGCATCCCTCCGAGACCTCCAATGCATACTGGAAGGGGCCGCCATGGGAGATCGTCTAGGAGTATGCTTCGATACATGCCACGCCTTCGCAGCGGGATACGATCTAAGATCGGAGGAGGCCGTGGAGGCCTTGATGGAGGAGTTCGACGACGCTATAGGCGTGAACCGGATAAAAGTGATACATGCCAACGATTCCAAGGGAGGCTTGGGATCAAACATGGACAGGCATGAGCATATCGGCCTAGGCAAGATAGGGAGGGGAGGATTCAAGGCGGTAATATCCTACGGTAACTTTAAGTATCTTCCATATATATTAGAGACTCCGATAGACTCTAGGAGGAGCGACCGGGAGAACCTGGAGGAGTTCAAGGGGATAGCCGCGGCGGCAGGGGCAACATAAACCCTACGGGGTATACCGCCGCGGAAGCCCGGCTGCACCTAAAAAATTAATTATGAGACGGGGAGGCTTAACGTATTCCCATTATCTAATAGGGGGACGGGATCGTGGTGGAGTATCTCCCTGAGGATTACGGAAGCGGATACGGAGATGAATACGAGGCGGCCTATACGCCTCCCCCATCTAGGAGGAGGTGGCCCCGCTGGATCCTCCTAGCCCTCATAACCGTAATATCGGGGATAGCCGTATTCAGGTCAGCCTTAACCTTCTGGCTGAACGTGGAAGAGTTCGGAGAACTCTACTTGAAGCCCCTCTATCTCTCCCTCTACGGTGGAGTTATACTGGCCTCCATAGCCTTATTCAGGGTGGACTTCGCCAGGAGGAGATCCCTCACCTGGTGGATTATCGGGTTGACAACCCGGATTTTCAGGGGGAGGGCCGTCGTGGATAGGAGGGCCCTAAGCTTCGGCTCCTACACTATGTCCCTCCCTAGATTCCTGGCATGGCAGGCCACCAAGGTTCTCCTAGCAATCCCCTTCTTCACCAACCTTTCTTTCGGCCTAGCAGCCTCCAGAATAGGGTTACCCTTCAATCTGGAGGCCATCGGTAAACTCGTGGAGTTGTCCTTCAGGACCCCCCCATTCGATCCCTCCTACGCCCATGAGAACGTGATACCCCTGATACCCGGGTTAACACTGCTCTTAGGGCCCCTCCTAAGCGCGGTGAGCGTAAGGCTGATCGTCCTCGTAGGGCTTACGGAGCTGGCCAGGATATCCACGCCCAGCCGCGACGAACTCATCCTGGAGGATGCCCCGCCTAGGGCTGGATGGCGCATAGCCGTCGCGGAGGCGCTGGTCGGCCTCGCCCTCCTATGGACCGCCCTCACCCGCCTCGCCCCATCCTACATAGACTATAACGCGAGGTACATCGTAGGAGGAGCCCTTGGAGGCGGCATCCTCTATCTAGCCTTAGCCCTCCATGACCGACTTAAAAATCCGGGCAGGCCCATCGGTTTCTTCAAGGCTAGGAGGATAGCCGTCCGAATCCTCCCCCTACTCCTCATAGGGCTCATCCTAGGCTCAATAATCCTCGTCAATAACAGCATTGCAGACGCCCGTAAAGTTGAATGGCTCGGACCATACACGGCCCAGGAGATAGCTGTAAACCGTTACCTCGCCAACCTAGACGATGTACGCGAGGTCCCATACAACTTCAGCCTCAGAAGGCCGTCCCGGGACGAAGTATCCTCCATCGTCAACGATAACAGGGAGCTTATGAGGGCCGTAAGGCTTTGGGATTGGGAAGCCGCCTATACCAAGCTTAAGCCTGAGATAGGGTTGATCCCCTATATAGACTTCCAGGACTCCGATATAATCCGCTTCAATAATACACTTTACTGGAGCGCCTCCATGAAGCCGATCCTCCCCGAGGCAGTCCGCCCCGAGGATAGATGGTACGCCATGCACTTCTATTATACGCATGTGCCCAACGGCTTCTTCCTCTTGGACGCCCATGAAGGAGTTGTCGTGAACTCAACCACGTTCTTCAAGCAGAGGCGGATATACTATGGGGAAGGAGGCTTATTCGAGGAGACCTGGGCGGCATACCCGTTGAACCGTGAGAGGAGCGATGAGCTCGGAGGCTTCTTCTACGACGGGAAAGGGGGAGTGGACGTCTACCCGCCGATAAGCTGGCTCTTCGAGTTCAACTTCCTCTTAGCATATAGGGATCAGCCCATCCACATAATAAGGTACAGGGACATATATACGAGGATGAAGATGTTATTCCCATACTTCGTCTACGACTTCAACGGGGGGAGACTGGACATATACCCGGTGACGGACGGGGAGAAAACCTTCTTCGCGGTCCCCCTCATCGTGAGGCTCGACACGGGGAACGTCCCCTGGAGCCGTGGAAACCCTTATATGCGCCTGGCAGGCTACGCCCTCATAGACGTATATGATGGGGACCTTAGGCTCTACATATTGGGCGATGACTTCTACAGCCAGTTGATCAAGAGTGAATACGCCGGCTACGTGGAGGAGGGGCTGCCGACATGGTTCCAGGATCAGGCGAGATACCCGGAGGAGCTCCTGGAATGGCAGGTGGACATGTACAATTATTATCATGTGAGGGATCCCGCAACCTTTATAGTGGGCAAGGAGTTCTTCGAGGTCCCCGAGGGAGTCGACACCTACTATATAATGGCGCAGCCCCCAGGGTTGGAGGAGCCGGAGTTCCTAGGGGTACTCCCCTTGGAGCTTAGGGGTGCGAGGGGGAGGAACCTTGCAGGCTACATCATAGCGAGGAATAAGGGATCCCACCTGGGGGAACTCGTATTCTATCAGGTTCCATTGGAGTCCGAGACGAAGCTTCTAGGCCCTACAGGCGCCTTGGAGGCACTGGAGAAGAACCCGGCATTCGCCCAATTGAAGACGCTCCTGCGCACGCCCAGGATAGGAAACATAATCCTATATAGGATGGGAGAATACGACGTCTACTTCATCCCGGTGTATACCTCTACAGCCGGAGGCGTCGTCACGGAGATAGGGGTAATCGCCTGCGTCGGGGCGGCTTTCACAGGAGAATACTACGTGGGTTTAGGTTCCACCCCTGAGGAGGCCTTCGCCTCATTCCTGAACCAGCTCGCGGGGACGGCGAAAGGGGAGGAGCCTGCAAAGGCTGAGAAGAGCCTGTCGGACCTGATAAGGGAGGCAAACGAGCATCTGGAAAACTTTATGAGCCTCTGGAGCAGAGGAGATTTCGAGGGAGCAGGGAAAGAGCTGAAGATGTTCATGGACCTCTGGCGGGAAATCCTCGAAAGGTCAAGTGAAGAGAAATAAAAGAGGATATAGAGGAGGGGGAGCTTAAGGGTGAGCTTTAGGGAGCCTATCCCCGGCTACATCGTAGCGTTGATCCTAGGCGTCTTAGGCCTCCTAGTCTTAGGGGTCTACCTGAGGATCCTATTCAGGGGAGGGGGGCTCCTAGGCGTCTCCCTGGCAGTCCTAGCGTTGGCATTGATGGCGTATTGGATAAGGGAGTTAACCCGCCTCTTCAAAGGAGGGGCGGAGCCTGAAAGGATCGAAGGGGAATGGGATGTAGACGTAATAGAGGACTCCAAGGATATAACCATAGTCGCAAGGATGCCCAGCACCTGCGAGAAGGTGGCGGTATTCCTAAGGGGAAGGGTCCTCCAAGTGAAGGGGGAGAGGGACCTCAAGATCAATATACCCTTAAAGGACGACGTCAGAATATCCGGCTCCACCTATAAGAACAGGGTGCTCCAGGTGAAACTGGAGAAGATCCTTAAGGGAGGCAAGGCCTAAACAATAGACTCCAATCGTAGGCTGAGCAGGCTGAGCAAACCTCCACCTTCTCAGCTTCCACTTCGGGGATCCCGGGGGAAGGGGGGGTAAGGTTCACGAGGCCTTTAAAATATAGTTGAATTAAACCGTCCCTAAACTGTGTTTTCATAGATTTATATCCCTTCTTCCTCGTGGATCCTACATATTTTTAACGTTGTAAAATGGTTCCCCGTCGAGAAACCAGCCAAACAAGGGAAAAACCAATATTACGCCATCCATACACATGCCTTTGCCCCCTGTTTCGGCTGGAAAGCTGGATAGAACGTAAATACAGAACACTGGAACGCTTAAGATCCCATCATATTGAAAGCCAGCATAGACGTGAACAGGAGGAACAAGCGTGAACCTAAGCTGGAAAACATTGCAATCCCGCCCCTAGAGGATCGAGCGCCGAGGATAGGCCCATAAGATATGAAGATCCTCTCCAACGAGAGACCCAAATAGCTTATAGCCTCCCCTGAAAATATTATTCTTAAAGGTGCCAGGTTTGCCGGTTAAAGGTTTCACGGTTAAAGAAGCTTTGAACAGGGCTATAGCCATGGAGGAGCAGTCCCATTCCCTCTACACCTGGGCTGCCGGAAAAGTTGAGAACTTGGGGTCCAGAAGGCTCTTCGAGGAACTTGCCCTGGAAGAGCAGAGGCATAAGGAGAAGCTTCAGTCCATCAGGGACGACGAGGCGAAGTTTTCTGAGTTCATAAGATCCGAATCAGGTTTGGTCGATTTAAAGGTAATCGACCACCTAGTCGACGTGGAGTTATCCGAAAATATGAGCTTCCAGGAGATACTCATCTACGCGGGAAAACGTGAAAAATATACATTCGAATATTACGACGCGCTCTCAAAGGGGCTCCGAGATGTGGAGGCGAAGGAGCTCTTCAAGGCGTTAGCCAGTGAAGAATTAAAGCATAAATACAGGATAGAGAAGCTCTACGATGAGGAGGTTCTCCGAGAAACCTAGGAGCCCCATCTACGGCCGCCACGGCGCAAGATCGATGCCGGAACACCGGTCAGCCTGGAAGGCTGGATGGTGAAGGAACTTGAAGCTCAGCTTTAAGCGCCTATTCAAGCGTGGAAGGGTCAGGGAGGAAGGGGGAGAGCCGGCTAAAATATCGTTTGAGGACGCCGATTCCTCTCTTAGGATGTATACGGTGGAGAGGGAGCTGATCCGCATACTACTAGACGCTTTAGGGAGGGCTAGGGAGAAGGGTTTAATCGCCGACAGCGAGGCTGAGAGGCTTAACTCCAAGTATCGCATGGAACTCAGGAGGATAGAGGAAAGCGTCGACAAGTACTCGAGGATCCTTAAGCTCCTCGAGCTGCGCAGGGTGAGGGACTCCCTATACAGGGGATACTGGGAGCGCATCAAGGCGGTTGAGGAGGCCATGAGGGAGCTCGCAGCCTCCATAGGGGAGGAGGCCGCCCCCCTGCTGAAGCCTCCCAGGGAGCCCGCGGGGGTGAGGAGGAAAGCCCCCGCATCGGAGGGGTTGAAGCCCCTAAGGGACGAGATATTGGAGGCCATGGAGAAGCTTGAGGAGATGGAGGTTGAGGACTGACCTTGAGTATGAGTGAAGAGGAGGAGAGGACCCTGGCGGCGAGGGCCGCGCTGGATCACGTCAAGGATGGGATGAGGCTGGGAATCGGAAGCGGAAGGGCCGTAGCGAAGTTCATCGAGGCCCTAAGCCTAAAAATGGCGGAGGAGGACATAACGGTTAAGGCCGTGCCCACATCAGTTAAGACGGAGCTCCTCTGCCTGAGGCATGGGATACCCCTTACCACACTGAACGAGACCCCCCGCCTGGACCTGGACGTGGACGGGGCAGACCAGGTGGAGAGAGGCTCCCTAAACATGATCAAGGGGGGAGGAGGCGCACTCCTAAGGGAGAAGATCGTCGCCTCAGCCTCGGATACACGGATAATAATCATAGAGGAGAAGAAGCTGACCGATAAACTGAACTGGAAGATCCCCTTAGAGGTCCTACCGTTCGCCCTGGGATTCTGCCTCGAACAATTGAGGAGGCTTGGAAAACCTGAGGTAAGGGAGGGCACGGGAAAGCTGGGCCCAGTGGTAACCGACAACGGCAACTACATAGTCGACTTGGACCTCGGGGCCATAGAAGCCCCTCACAAGGTGGAAGAGGAGCTTAAAGGGATCCCCGGCATACTGGAGACGGGGCTATTCCTCAACCTCGCGGACAAGGTAATCATAGGGACAAGCAAGGGTAAATTAGAGATCCTAGAGAGGAGCAGCCGCCATCGATAATTTTAAAGCGGAACCTAGAATATAGGCATCCATGCCCATGAAAGGGGCAGGGCTCAAGTCCCGCTGGGAACGGAAGCGTCAGAGGGTTATCCGTGGTGCCGGGGGCGGGAGTCGAACCCGCGACCTTTGGATTATGAGTCCAACGCTCAAGCCCACCTCTGGCCGCAGCTGAGCCACCCCGGCCCCCTCAAGTTTAAAGGTCAACTCAGATAAAAATATACCTTCATATGGGAAAAGTCCACAAATATGTGCGGAATTACCGTGGTCCGTCATGAGTACGCCTAAAGGTAGCCACTATCGGCGTCGCCTCCAGGGGCCGTCCCGAAGAGCCAGCGGGTACGACAAAAGTTATGAGCATCATCCACGCCTAATCGTATGAAAGCCCCGGTAGCTTAGCCCGGTAGAGCGACGGACGGGTGAACCCGGTCGAACCTTGTACGGGTTAAGCAAGTCCCAGGGAGAGCCGTAGGCCGCGGGTTCGAAGCCCGCCCGGGGCTCCACCTAAAGCCTGAGGTTTAAATTCCTGCCTCCCCTCTGATTTTAAAGGTTCAGGATGTCACGTAATGCGCCCGAGATGTGGAAGGGAAGGGTAGGGTTCACTATCCGTAGGAGGGCCTCTGGAAAACATTATATGTAAGAAAATAATTATTTTAGATAATTATCTGTAAGATGGACATAAAATGAGCGATGTTGAACTTCATGTTAAGGCCGCTCGACAAAAAAGGTCGGCTGCCTTGGATGAATTTGAAAAGAAGAGGTATATGGTTGTGGGGGATTTGGCCATCAAGGCGGTTGAGCAAGCTATTGAAGCTTTAGCGGCTTTGGACGGGGCGCATTTTCATTTACATCCGAGAAGTGCGCACAGTAACAGGTTGCGTTGGGTTAAGGAGAGGTTTCCACTCCTTTCAAAAGATATCGATGAATTATGGGGTGCTTATGGAGCCTTAGGCTACGGTGGCATCGATGGAGAGAGGGCTAAAAAAGTTATTGATTGCATGGAGCGTGTTTTAGGTGAATTTGAAAGTAAATCAAGTATCAGATTTAAATAAAATCATTAACGTAATATCAAAGTTTGATGGTGTTATAGGGGTTTTGCTTTTTGGAAGCTTTGCAAGAGGAGATTATGACGAATATTCGGATTATGATTTGCTCGTTATTTTTGAGGATAGAAATTCAATGTGGAGATGCTGGGATGACCTTTTTCAAAGCGTTGGAAGTTTAAAAATGAATCTGCACCTCATCCCTGAAACTCTAGAAGAGTTTAAAAATGCCAATCCGGTGTTTTTAGAGGAACTATCCAAACATGGAAAGGTCGTCTTCGCCCGTCAACCATTAGAGGTCTCTCTTAAACCATTAAAGTTAAAGTCCTTTTGCGTAATTTCGTATGATATGTCTGGTTTAAGCTACAAGGATAAGATGAGGGTCTCCTATTTCCTTTATAAGAATAAGAAAAGGAGTGGAGGGGCTGTAGCCGATGCCGGGGGGATTAAGCTTAGTGAAGGCTGTATCCTAGTTCCAAGCAGCATAAGCAACCATATCATTGCTGAGTTAAAGAGTTTCGGCGTAAAAACGAAGAAACTTGAAATATATTTAAGTGAAGAACATTTGAAGATGTTCCCGGTCGACGATCAGATTTTAGAGTCCAGCTAAAGAGATAACAGCCTTAATCTAATGAAAGATAATGATAATAGCAAATAAGTTTTTCATGGTTGACTTTACGAAATCAACCCCGCATTTTAAGAATGATTTCTTAGAAATGGGGATATTGCTCAGCATTTAGTGGGTGTCTTTAAGCCGCTCATTTATTTTTCTTATAATCTTGCTCTACGGCTTAATTTAAATCCTCGATTTAAATTAATATTTTAGGCGTGGAAGATGGGCCACCCTTGAAGCGCCCGGAAGACTCCCGAGGGAGAACCGGCGACGATGGTGGGCTGGCTCGTCTTTGAGAAGACGAGGTTTTGGAGAGACTGGGGTAATAGTAAGGGGGAAGGGAGGGTTTGACCGCGTGCTTCCAGGCGGAGATCACATTGGATTTAGGAGATGAAAAATTGGCTGAAGCCTTATCTAGGGCTTTGGAGCCGGATAATAAGGCCGCCCCTAGAGGGTTAAGGGTCGAGGCCGTGAACCGGGGACCGCTGCTGAGGATAGAGGCCGTAGTCGAAGACAGGCCTGAAAGCCTCCAGGCAACCCTGGACGACCTCATCCTATGCCTTAAAACAGCCTACGACAGCCTCCTAGCATTGAAAACTGACTAGTTAAAGAAGCGTTAGATTTCAGGTTGGGCTAAGAGCCCCCTGATTTAGGCTTCCACGGCTTGGTGGGATTCCCCTCTTCCCGTTCCGAAATCTACAGGTTCAACCCCGGTTACCCGAGTATCCTCTTCACCTGGATGGCTAGAGCTTCCCCCAGTCTCAGGTGCCCATTTAAGTCTAGGTGGACACCGTCTATCTTACTCGGCGAGACTATCTCAGATGCGTCTAGAAATTCGCATCCCATCTCCTCGGCTATGAGCCTATAGTATCCAGGTAGCTTCTTGGACTTCTCCTCAGCCCCCTCCAGTTCTTCGGCGAACTCGAATAGCTGTCCTATCCTAGGCGGGGCTACAAGTAGGATTCCTGGGGGTTTGCCCCCGGGCCCGGCCCCACTCACCTTTACAGCCTCCACCAGGGCCCGCATACCCTTAGCCACCTCTAAGGGAGAGAGTGAGAAACGCTTCTTAAGGTCATTGGTCCCCAGCATGATTATTACGAGGTCCAAGGGCATATGGGATTCCAGGCAGGGTATGAGGTACTTCAGCCCGTTCCTCTTCTCAGGGAAGAGCTGGGTGGGGTCATCCCAAACGGTGGTTCTGCCGTTGAGGCCTTCATCTATCACGATGTAGCCTTCACCAAGGTTTTTCCTCAGGACGCCGGGCCAGGTCCTATCTCGGGGATAGCGGTTCCCTGTTCCGGGCTCATACCCCCAAGTGTTAGAGTCCCCATAGCATAGGATGACCTTAACGGGCATCGAGTTCACCTGAAGGATTAATCGCCCCATGTGTGTTAAAGGCCTTTCCCTTGGAATGGGCTCTGCCCCACTCCTTGGATTGGACCTGTTTAAGGCATCCCCCTCTAGGCCTTACGGTAGATTAAATCACCTATAAGGATAAGGGAAAAGCTTCAGGAGGGAGGCTTGAGAAGCATAATTTAAGGAGGGCGTAGACGGAAGGCAGGGATGAACGCTGAGGCACTTAAAGACTCTGGGCATCCGCTCAATCTGCTCATTTTTGGCGCTCTCCACGGTTTGTTAGCCTATGGCTTCATCCTGTCGAATTCTGGACTGCGTCGAATCAACCCTTGGATGCGATGTGCAGCCTTATCCCCGCTTGCTGGACCTCCATGTCTCGGCTTGGGGCCTAGCTCTGGCCCTTGAACGTCCAAGCTGCATCTAACGAGTTGATGGAAGATTGATAAAATGTGAACCTTGTGGCGATCCAATCCACAATTAAAACCGTAGGCGCTCATACCGAATGTGAATGCAGGGTAATCCAACTTAAATTAGTGCTGCCCCTGCTATCCTATCTGGCTGAGGAACTTTGAGAGGATGGACCTCCTGAACCTCCTCTTAACCTTATCTAATGGCTCCCCTACTATCTCTATTTGATCCAGGCGGCATGTGCCTAGGCCCTTCTCCTCCGCGTATTGTAGGTGTTTAACCTCTTCGACGGGTATCCCCATCACGGCGGCTCCCACAGCGTCAACGGCTACGGGGTCCACCCCCGCTATGACCAGGTCCATCCTCACAGGGTTCCCTGCTGATTCATGTCCCTCACCAGCGATCACACCGTCTATCACTGCAACGCTAGGCTTCACTATGGAGGCGAGGTCGGCTATGTTCTTATGGAGGTGGATGTGCATGGAGCCCTTAGGGGTCATGACGCCCATCATATTCTTTATGCTCAGGGTGACGCCGGCCTGCCTGTGGGGTTTAAGTTTGGGGACGCTTATGATCGCGGACTCCAGGGCCGTCCTAGCCACCTTTACTCTCTTCAGCGCCAACGGGTTTCGAGGCTCAACCTCGATGAAGACATCCCTGTTCAAGTCGACCAGCCTCACATTCCATTTCTCAGCCACGGCGTCGACTCCTGCAACCTTGAACGCCTCGAATGTGTCGGCGAACCCGCTTCCCTCGCCTATGACGATGGAGTTGAAGCCGTGAAGCTTCAGGTATTTAACGACTCCCTCTACGACCCTTCCATCAGTGGTTATACCCATGGAGGGATGGCTTGCATTAAGATAGTTGGGTTTGACTAGGATAGGCCTATCTTGGGGAAGAGTCTTGCACGCATCCACGATCTCCAAAGCCTTAACAGTTGAATCCACGGGATCTAACCCTTTAACGATAGCAACCCTAGCCATGGCCGACCCTCCATCCTCCAAGAAAGCCACATGGATTCACAGCCCCTTAACTGGGAAACCCCTCTTTTAATCCTTACGTACCGGGGGAGTCCACCCCCTCGAAGGGGCTTCGCACCTCCTCACGAGAAGGCGATGAACATCTCGAGAAGGCTATGGGTTACACGCCCATGGCAGAGGGTACTTTGACACAGCCTTCTATCGACTCGGGATCCCCTAAAAACCCGAGTTTTTAGGTCTCCCCCTCGAGCCGGGAAGAGCGTACCCGAGGGGGATCCGTAGATCGAGGCTTCAAGGCATGTTAAAATAGGTGTCGGTGAATGATGGAGGTATAAGGTCTTAGTGGCTGAACCGGCGAGGGGATGATGGTGAAGGATTTGACCGTCTTCAACCCTGAAGAGTTCGTAAAGGCGCAGGTTGAGGAGATAAGGGATATGGTCGGTGGGGAGAGGGCGCTCGCCGCAGTATCCGGAGGCGTGGACAGCGCTACATGCGCGGTTTTAGCGCGTAGGGCTTTGGGTGAAGGCCTCTTCTGCGTGATCCTCGACGACGCCTTCATGCGGGAGGATGAGCCTAGACATGTTGCTGAGTTACTATCCAGGCCGCCTCTGCAGGTCCCCGTTGAGGTAGTGGATGTAAGGGAGCGCTTCCTGAAGGCAATGGAGGGCCTAAGGGACGCCGAGGAGAAGCGTAGGATGTTCCGGGAAGTCTTCTATCAGGTCTTAGGCGAGACGGCTAGAGGGAGGGGCTGCAGGGTCCTCATCCAGGGTACCATAAGGGCGGACATCGTAGAGACAGTCGGCGGCGTAAAAACGCAGCATAACATTCTGGAACAGATGGGGATAAACCCTATGGAGAGGTACGGCTTCAAAGTCGTTGAGCCGCTATCGACCCTTTACAAGGAGCAGGTCAGGATGGTGGCGAGGCATCTAGGCTTACCTAGAGAGATCTCGGAGCGGCAGCCCTTTCCAGGCCCAGGCTTATCGGTCCGGGTGGTCGGCGAGATACGCCTGGAAAAGCTTGAGACGTTGAGGAAGGCGACGGGGATCGTTGAACGAGGATTGGCAGGGCATTCCCCAAGCCAATACTTCGCCGTGATACTCGATAATGAGGAGGCTGAGCCGCCGATCGTCTCCCGCGTAGAGGAGACGGTGGCGCACCTCCTCGGCGTCCCATTGGATGGTGTGGACGTAAAGGTCTTCAGGGATAAGGCCACCGGGGTATCAGATGGGAGGAGGCGTTACGGGGAGGTGGTCGGCCTAACCGTCAGAACGGCAAACGGAGAAATCCACCGGAGATCGATCCGAGATATAATCAAGCTCCAAGAGAAGATAATAAGCGAGAACCCGAGTGTTACAAGGGTCTTCTATGCGATCAAGGACTCGGGATTGGGGGAACCCTACGTGATAGGGATAAGGGCGGTTCAGACGAGAGACTTCCTCACAGCCCAAGTCTCAGAGATACCCTGGCCCACTTTAGATAGGGTGGCGGAAGAGGTTGCCGGGAGATGCCCTAACGTAGCCACCGTCTACTATGATGTGACGCCGAAGCCGCCGGCAACCATAGAGATGGAATAGACGCCCCAAACTCGACAATGCTACTCCATGTGGATGGTGGAGCCACCATGAAGGTGGAAGAGCCCTCTACGTATCTCCCTCTCCACTTCTTATCTCGGCCGCGGCTGCTAATCCTTATCTGTTCCGTCGAGCCTCAGCAATCGTCCTCACCCGGGATGAAGAGGAAAGGTTCTTCTTTGACGGTTAGCTGAAGAGTTCTTTGAGTTTTTGGCAGCTTTCAAGAGCCTTCTTGGCCTTGGGGAATGTTTCCCTCGCCGCGGCCTCGTATTGTTCTAGGGGATATTCGTAGGGGTCTCTGAACCTCGGTCTACCCCTAGCCAGGTTATCCGTGACCTCGGCTATGGCTTCGATCTCCTCGAGGAACCATGGAGGATACTTCTCTTCTAGTTCGTATAGGATTCGCCCCACCGCTTGGATCTTGGGATAGTCCACCCCATAGGCTATTAGGACCGCCTTCACCGCGTATTCCATGGATTCCTGAAGGTATTTCAGCGATCCCGCGTAGTCCCCTTCCTCCAGGCTTTTGACGGCGTTTTCGAACTCTCTCCTCGCATTACTTATCGCCCTTTCAGCCCTCTCCCTGTTCATACCCATCCCTATCCCAGGTTTATTTCTATTATTTCTCCAGGGGTTATGTCGGGTTTTAGGAGCCAGCCGTAGGTTCCGTCTGGATGCTCGATCCGGATCGTTCCGAGGGATCTAAGCGTATCAGCCAGCTTCTCCATTAGTCCCTGGAAGAACCTATCCTTATCATAGAGGATCGCTCTGTGAAGGAGCATGTCGAGGTATATGGGCTGGAATCTCTGGGCGTGGCTTCTCTCTAGGGATGCTGTGGTCACCTCAGGGTATCCGTGGAACCCCAGAGTTTTAAGCCATTGGTCGCAGGCCTTGTACTCCCATGTGGATTGGAAGTTCTTGAATATTCTCCCTTCCCGAGGCCAAGGTTCCCTGGATCCGTCCTCAAGGATATAGAGCAGGTCTACATCGCTCCTGCCAAGACGGAATGAGGATTTAACGGCTGAGCCGTAGAGGATCATGGACACCAGCTCCCGGCTGAACTCCCCGAGGAAAAGCTCGGTGAGGCGTTCCAGCGAGATCTTCAGCTATCCATACCTGACCTTAGCGAGTTCCTCAGGGTCAGGTTTAGCCACTCCACGGCCCGCCCATCCCTCCAACTCGGCTATTTTGAGAGTGACCATGAAGCCCTCCCCTGTGATCCTATAATGGGGTCCAGCCTTCTCGATTAAGCCCTCTGCCTGAAGCTCCGTCAGCCTCCTGCTAAGCATCCTCACGTTGGGGACGATCCTATTCAACTCCTTAAACCTGGCCTCCCCCACGCAGAGCCGGCGGAGGATATCTACGGCTCCATCCTTCGCCAATAAATCTAACTTCAGCATGCTGTACTCGAGTAAAGTGAAATCGAGTTAGCTAATTAAGCTTGACGCTTCGTCCTTAACGCTGCTGCAACAGACGAATCAGACTCTTTCCGTCACCTCCCCGCCTTCCGATACTCAAGGTAGGAGTAAACCGTCGTGTACGCGGCGATGAGGATTACCGGGACCAGTACGAAGAGTACGGCGTATCTCTGGACGAAGACCCCGAGGAAGGCGGCTATTCCTGCGGCCTTGAAGAGTTTTCCACCGACCTTATGGGTTTTATCCCATACTCTCTCATCGCTCAAGGTCCAGGGCGTCCTTATACCTACGAACCAGTTTCTCCTCGCGTTCTCGCAGAGGATCCCTGCGTAGAAGAATATTACGCCGAGCCCTATTGGAAATGTTACGTTAGGGCCTAGTCTTACCCCGGCGTTCCATAGGATCACCTGGAGATGGATGGAGGACAGGAATAGGAGGAGCAGGACCATGAATCTATCATAGTACTTCCTGAATTCCTCGATGTTCGCCTTCAAAGGGTCGATCCTAGGAATGGCTATGGAGAGTAAGCCGACCCCGACAAGGATGAAGGGTAACGAGAACGATCCAAGGAACCTTGAGGTGTAGCCGTCCACCTCCCCATAGGTATTCCAGTGGAATGCCATCCTCACAGGCATCTGGGGATAGAAATAGAAGCCGACGAGGAAAGAGAACAATATTATTGCCAGGATTACTCCCTCAGCTTTTCTTATCCCCATAATGCCTCTGGCCTCCAACAAAATAATTAATCAGTTAATGTTTTCCGGCCTAAGCCATTTATCCTCTAATCGATCCACAATATAAGGTCTGCCATCCTCGTCTAGGGATGGTCCATGGATCGGCATCTCCGCGGTGGAGAGGGTTAATGGATGTCGGGTGACATGATCGAGATAGCTGAGGCGAGGGGTGTCGAGGTCCACGGCTATGAGGGGGGTTTCTTCAGCTTCACTAATAGCCCTTATTACGCTCATGGAAGGCTCTCCGCCGTGGATATCTACCCGCCGAGGGGGGAGCTTGAAGCCTTATCCCCTGTAGACGGCAGGATCAGGTTTGTGAAGGCTATATCCGCGGACAGGGACTACGCCATCGTATTGGAGGCTGAGGATGACCCCAGCGTCTGCATAAAGATTCTCCACGTAGAGCCGGGGCCAGGCCTCAAGCCTGGGGACAGGGTAGGCGTCGGGGAAGGCCTCGGGAGGATCCTCTGGAGCCCCTTCTACGACTTCTGGACAGACCCTCATATACATTTGGAGGTACGGCCTGCCATGGATCCCCTGAGAGCGAGGGGTGGCTTCGAGATGGATCTGAAGATCTTAACGGAGAAGATGATCTTCAAGCCATCCCAGGAAGGAGCGGAACCTAACCTATCGGTCCTCAGGGTTGAGGAGGTAAAGGATAGATATGTTCTCCTAAAGAGGTCCAGGGCCATCCCCCGCCTTGCCTCGCCGATACAGCTCAGCCTCAGAGGCTTCATCGGCTACCTAGAGGGTGGGATACCCCACTACGGACACTGCGCAGCGATAGGGAGAGGTGAGAAGCCAAGAGGAAGCCCCATAGATATTCTAGGGGTTAAAGCCTCCCTTGACTATTCCAGGAGGGGATACCTCCACTTCAAGTATGGAAAGGTGAAGGTGAACGTGAACGGCGAACCCTATAGGGGCCTCGGCATATACATGAACGATGAACATGTAAAGCTGATACCCCTAAAAATTGGAGAGATAAAATTGAGGGAGGGGGACGAGGCAACCATTAGGCTAGGTTAAACCAGGCTGGATCAAGCTTAATCCTCAGGATTACGGATCAATCCTTTAATACGCCCCATAGCCGATGGCTGGCAGACAGATGGAAAACCCGATGTACACCCTCGCGTCTCTTATGAGCCTTTAGGTCGGTATAAGAAATGTAAACATCTCATAAAATTGGAGTCGTGTGCCTTCAATAAAGCACAGGGCCACTCCACCCATAGTAGCTTAAATCCTCTCCTCACACCTCAGCCCCACTACCGTTCCAGGGCATCATGGGAGAGGATTTTAAAGCTAGGATGTACTAGATAATAGTAGTAGTGGTGTTAGTAGTACTGGTCCTGTTGAGTGTCTGGTGGTGGGGGCCTTGTCGATTCAGGAGGATGAGCTGGTCAAGGTTGCACCCCTATTCGGCGGGGAGGACGCTGTAAAGGTTATAAAGGCTCTTTTGAAGCTGGGTGAGGCTACGGACGACGTCATAGCCGCCGAGACCGGGGTCAAATTGAACGATGTGAGGAAGATACTCTATAGGCTGTACGATCACTCGTTGATCTCATCAAGCCGGGGTAGGGATCCCAAGCAGGGCTGGTTCATCTTCTACTGGAGGCTCCAGCCGGATCAGCTGGAGGCCTTCATAAAGAGTAGGAAGATGAGGGTTCTAGAGAAGCTTAAGCAGAGGCTGGAGTATGAGAGGGCGCATTCCTTCTTCGAGTGTAAGAGATGCCCCCAGGAGAGGTTCACCTTCGAGGAGGCCTTGGAGACGGCGTTCATATGCAGTAAATGCGGGGGCCCCCTCGAGAGCGTGGATAATTCAGGCCTGATCGCCTATCTGGAGAAGAAGGTGGAGGAGATTGAAAGGGAACTTAGAGGAGAGGCTGGTTCCCCCAAGGGCTGAGGCTTTAAAGATCCTCCAGAGGCTGGGATGCCCCCCTCAGGTGGTAGCCCATTGTAACTGTGTAGCGGATATCGCCGTCGAGCTCGCCCTTAAAGCCTTGGATAAAGGCTTCCCGGTGGATATAAGGCTCGTAGAAGTGGGCGCCCTTCTCCACGACGTAGGGAGATCCGTCACCCATGGGGTAAGCCATGGTGTCCTAGGGGCGGAGATGGTGAGATCTCTAGGATTAGATGAGGAGATAGCTAGAATAGTGGAGAGGCATGTGGGGGCGGGGATCCCCGCTGAGGAGGCGGCTGAGCTGGGCCTCCCAAAGAGGGATTACATGCCCTCAACCCTTGAGGAGAAGATCGTATGCTACGCTGATAAGCTCGCCAAGGGATCCCGGAGGATAACCTTTGAGGAGGCCCTCAGAGACCTCGTGGAGGACCTAGGTGGAAGCCATCCCGCCGTGAAACGCTTCAAGAATCTTCACAGGGAGATCGTCGAGATGGTCGGAGATGCCCCCTGAATTGAAGTCCTCCATCCTCTCAGGCGTATACGATTGGGATCATAGGCTTCGGGAAGAGGCATCCTCCCTGTTAAGGGAGATGGCTGAAGGATTAAACGTGGAGATCGTAACGGTCGAGTTTACACCCGGCCTAATCCATGTAGAATATGAGGGGGAGGATGAAAGGGTTTACGGGAGCATCCTAAGGAGGAGGTTTGGAGAAGCCTGTATCGATAGAGGAATCATCCGGAGGGGAGAAAGGGCTCGGGGAGTAATCGTAGGCCACTTGAAGCATGGCCTGCTCCTGGACTTAGGGGTGAGGAGGCCCCGGATGGAGTACGCCGTGCTCCCCAGGAAGACCTTGAACGCTCAAATATCGGACGGGGGCAACTTGACCGTGAGGGAACTCGTGGAGAAGTTCTGTCTGATCCCCTTCCTAGCTTTAGAGGTGGACGTCCAAGGGACGGAGCCCAGAATCACAGTGGAGCTCTCTGAGAGACAGGTGGAATACTACTGGAGCTGGGATAAGATGGGTCTCCCTAGGATCGTCATCTCGGGGCCTCTGAGGCCGGAGCTGGAGGAAGCCTTGAAGGACCTTAACCTCGAAGGTAAAGCCGTGGAGTTGGAGTCCTCAACCATTAACACGCATATACTCACCTTAAGATTATGCGAGGACGGGGCGGGGATAGCTGAGGCCCTTAGGTCGAGGCTGGAGACCGCTAGGATATCGCCTTATAAGCCTGACATGGAGAGGTTCCGCTTCACCGAAAGGATCAAGCCACGGCTTAACAGGTTTGAGAACAATTCTGTTAGTAAACTGCGAGCAGGATCCATGGCAAAGCTTCCAAGCAGGTAGGATATAAACGGACATGTTGACCGTAATGAAGGAAGTGATTCCTAGTCAGTTTTCTATGAAGGTTTATGTGGATGAAATGCAATGGGAAAAATTAGGATGGATGAACGGTGGAGAATTCTGATCCCTTCTAGGGAAAGAGAGAAGCCCGGCCTCAAATCTGGAACCGAGTTTAAGCTCCTCAAAGATAAAGGGATCTCGCTTCTGAAGCCCATCATTCCGGAGCCTGTGAAGGTGAAGTCTAAGAAGGGAAAGTGGGGGAAGGAAGCCTTCCTGGATTCAAGAGAGGCCAACTTTGGGGGATGAGACCGGTAAAGAGAAGAAGGTGTTGGACGTCAACGTTTTAGCAGTTTTCTAGTGAGGAACCATCCCGGAAATGAATATGTGTCAACTATTGCTGAGGAAGGATTGAGAGGCGCCTTTATCCCGGTCATTTTAGACATCCTCCCGGTTAGAGCATTTTGGATAATGACGAAAAAGTGGGGATGCCCAGAAAAGGAAAGCGCTGAAGCGATCAAACATTTTGCCGAGGTGTATAATCGCCCCCGCTATTCATGTATATGAATTCGAAGGCAAACGATCCTTGAAAGCTTCAAACTAGCGGAGAAACTCAAGCACGACGTGTTTGATCGCATCTATCTCGCTTTCGCACTGCAGAAAAGCGCCAATGCAACTATGACTACAGACACAGATTTCGAGCAACTATGTAGACATATTGGACTAGAGTACGTCAATCCTGTTCCAAAGGAAGTGCTAAAACTCTTCAGAGAACAAAATATCTAAACGTCAAAATTTATGAGATTGAGTCTCAGAAAAAATATTGTGGGATAGGGATCGCCGCTAATATATGCCTTGATAGGGGCCAAGTGGAATTCAGGACAACAGGCAGACATGCCAAAGGATTATGTAGACGCTTGAGTTCTAAGGAAAAAATTGATGGAGGGTTTTTAAGTCGCCTTCTCTGTTTTCCCTGTTTCATTCCCGGGACATCAGGGCCTTACGTTAAGGTTAAGGGCCGCCAGCCCCTCCTCTCCGTTATTCGAACATGAATGTTACCGTTATGGTGGCGGTGACTTGGATCTCCCCCGGTGTTATCGGGGTTCCCGCTTCCTCAGCCTTGAACGTGTACACTTCGTAGGGGCGGGTTGGCGTCGACGACTGGAACTCTATCTGGGTCGGCCCCTTCAATTTAAGGTTTAGGGTCTCAGCTATCTTCTGGGCTTTAGCCTCCGCGTCCCTCGCAGCTGATTCCAAGGCCTTCCCCGCCAGCTCCTCCCTTAGGCGGGGGGATAACGTGAACTCTATATAGGCTATCTGGTTCGCACCTGCTTCAACGGCCGTATCGATTATCATGCCTGCGCGCTTTATCTCCACGGTTACCCTGAGCTCGTTGCGGCACGTGTATCCCACTATCCTAGGGGGTTTCGATTCATAGTCGTAATTCGGGTTTAGGTAGTATCCTGTGGTCTCCATATCGTCTTCAGCTATCCCCTTATCCTTTAGCGCGGAGATCACCCTACTCATCTTATCCGCGTTCAAGGTTTGGGCTTCATGGGCGGTCTCAGCTATGGTCTCAACGGCTAAAGTTACGTAGGCTGTATCGGAGGTTGAAGATGCAACACCGAAGCCTGTAACCCTTATCGTACGTTCCTGCGCATGTTCCTCTAAGGGCTGTGAGACCATGGGGACTGCCTCCGTCCCACCCCGCCCTCCAAGGTGGACGGCCGCCACGGTCGCCCCTAAAAGGGCTGCGAGCAAGACTATCCCTACCATCAGGAGCTTAATAGACGCCTTCAAATCCGATCACCAAATCCTCCTCAATATCACCTGTTTGGATATAGATTTAACGCCGCGGGATTTAACCCTTTCCAGAGTTTGACGATCCTATTCGACAAGGATTAAAAGGATTTAACTAGCCTACTTCACATAAATACTCTAGGACGGTCTCAATGGATCCAGGTTGATCACCTTTGATTAGAGGGTTCGATGAGAGGTTCCAAATCCTATATTTGGATGATAGAAGCGTAAGCCTAGGCGAAGTCATCTCCTCGAAGACCGGGATCAAGGTGGTGGAGACCCTGTATAGATACGCCGGCAGGATAGGGTTATCCGCATCCGAGCTCTCGGAGAAGGTTGGAGCCCCGAGGACCACGGTCCTCCACCATCTATACAAGCTTATGGAGGCAGGGATCGTTGAGGCCCACCCCCTACTTCGAAGGGACTTAGACTGGAAAAGGTTCTGGAGCGAGGCTGCGAGGCTGGGCCTATCCAGGATGGAGGCTGAGAGGTTGAGGAGGGCTAGGATCTCAGGGGAGAAGCTCTTCCTACCAGTTAAGGAGGGGATAATCCTGATCCCTGAAAGGATCGGGGAGGCAGAGGCAAAGGCTGAGGCCAAGGCGAGGCCCCTAAAGGAGGCCTTAGCCGCCATAGGATCCGGCGTAGGCCTTGCAGGTGCGCTGATACTCCTAAAGGAATATGTACAGCCCACACCTGGCGTGAGGCTCGCCGGGGAAGCCGCGTCGCTCCTCAAGGCACCGTCCCAAACTTCTACGGCTGCCCTCCTAGGATTAGTTCTAATAGCCATAGCAGCCGCCACCGATATAGTATTGCTGATACTAACCCTCAAAGGAGTGAAGAAAAGCCGAAGCCGAGACCGTGGCCCCGACCATATCCGCATGCTGACAGATAAGGTGAACCCCTGATAGAGGGATCTGGATTCAACTTTGGAGCCTTCAACAAGTCCGCGTACAATCATGAAAAGCAATCTAAGTGGGAGCAGCAATGGATCCCGTCATGATCAAGGGGCCGCTGCGAAGTCGCGGCCATCCCCCTCCATACTCTAATATTCTTCTTTCCCGGGTTGTAGCATAAACATGATTACTCCCCTCATTATCGATCAAATAATTAATTGACTCATAACTCGTCAGGGGCGGCTCAGCATATTCCGGATCGGGCATGGTCGGCTTAGCCCATAGATTTTAGGCGTGCTTCGCGTATCTTAGGCCCCTAGCCGAGGTGTATCCAAGGCCTTTATAGCCTCGATTCGGAGATTGGTCTTAAAGGTGAGCTTGCAGCGGAAGGTTTTTATATGGCTGAGGGGGATGGATAAATGGGTTAGGCTTAGGGGATGGCAAGCCGCCCATATTCGGGCCCTGCTTTTCCCAGGCTAACCGTAAGTTACTGGAAGTGAGGTGAAAGATATGGGCTACCAGAGGCGTAGCTTCAGCAGAGGCTTCTCCAAGCCTGTCGAGGAAGGCAAGGAGTACAAGGTGCAGATAACCGACACCAGCAGGAGGGGCGATGGAATAGCCAAGGTTGAAGGCTATATAATATTCGTCCCGAATACGAAGCCGGGCGACAATGTGACCGTTAAGGTAGTATCTGTGAGGCCGAGGTTCGCCATTGCTGAAGTGGTAAGTTAAGGAGAGCTGCAAACTTTAAATTCTTAAACTTCTTTTCTTAAACTATTTTATTAACTCCTGATAGGAGGTTTTTAATAAATCTATTCTTCTTTTCTTTCACTTAATAACTTCTTAGCAAGTTTAACAGCCTCGACGGCGTCCTCAGCATATCCGTCTGCGCCGATCTTCTTTACCCATTCCTCGGTGACCGGTGCGCCTCCAAAGATGACTTTAAATCTATCCCTTATTCCTTCCCTCTCTAAAATTTCTATAATCCTCTTTTGTCCAGGCATCGTCGTAGTTAATAAGGCCGATGCACCAATAATATCGGCTTGGACTTCCTTTGCCTTCTCTACGAATTTCTCTGCCGGTGCGTCTTTTCCAATATCGTAGACTTCAAAATTAGCGGCTGTAAGCATGGCTCCGACAATATTCTTTCCGATATCATGGATATCTCCCTCTACCGTGCCGAGGATGATCTTACCTGAAGGCTTTCTCCCGCTGCCTCTCTTTCGAATCTCGGGTTCCAAGAACTCCCTAATTACAAATTGTACCGGCTCCGCCGCTGCTATCAGGTGCATCAGGAAAAATTCTCCTGCTTCGTACTTGTCCCCGACAACTTTCAAGCCTTTAGCTAATCCTTTCTCGATTATTTCCACCGGATCTATCCCGTGAGATAACGCCTCTCTCACTTTTTCTACTATTACCTTTTCATCAAGTGTGAGGACGGCTTCAACTAGGCCGCTAAGTAACTTCTCCTTATGCAACATCGATATACACATCCTCTAAGATATAGGTTCCCTGACTATCCTAGCTATCTTCTCTAAAGTTTCTTTAGGAAGCGGTTCAGGCATATGCCTCTTCAAAATCTCCTCCGCTCTCTCTCTGGCTAATTTTACAGCGTCTTTTCTACCCTTCTTCACCCAGGCATCCCACTTACTCCTATCCGATACTGTCGGTAACCATTCCTCTATGGTGAAATATTTTCTTGTATGTTCTTGGCTTAGGTAGTGGCTTCCAAGAGGACCTACTTTTCTTATAACTTCGAATGCCTCATATAGGCTTTCATCGGATATGTCGCCTCCTCGGAGTATCCTGAATACCATGCCATAGATCTCATTATCTATAACGCTTTGTTCATAACTTATAGTTAAAACGCTTTCAAGGGTACCCGTATGTGAGGTGATTATATTGACACCGCTCAAGGCAGCCATCAAATATGATAAGGCCTTTTCATATCCCGCTTGAACATCAGGCATCTTTGAGTCGGTTGTACCGGCGACACCGCAGAGAGGTATCCCATAATAACGGCATAGCTGGGCAGTAGCTACGTGATATACCCCTCGTTCAGGCGCCCCTAGCGATGCTACGCCTAACCTCATATCCAGTATCATAGGGGCGCACGTGTAAATTATAGGCGTGCCGGGGTTAGTGAGCTCAGCCAGAGTTATTCCAGCTAGTATCTCCGCGTTTTGTTGTAAGATGATCCCCGCCGTGGTAATCGGGGCCGTCCCACCTGCATATGGATCCGACTCCAACAGTATCGGAATTTTAAGTTTAGCACATTCCGTAATCACTTCTACGATCTTTTTGGGGAACTTCAATGGGGGGGCCAAATCCGCTATCATGGAGAATATAGGCCTCCTTCCTATCTCTTCTAATTCAACATCCATTATCGCGGCGGCCATCCTCGCCTCATCCCTAACCTCCTTTGCTCCATCCGCTTGATTTATGACGTGCTTCTCGGTATTTCTTACGACTCCTTCATAGCATCTTTTATAGACCCCTTCGGAAGGTATGTCACTGAAGGAGGTGATCGGCGTGGACATTATGTGGATGTTCTCTAACGCATCTTGGAGGCGAGTGAAATCCTCGAGGTCCTTAAATGTAGCAGGCCTTCGTTCACCGTCAAAGTCTAAAACAGCTATGGCATTGTTGGCTGAGCCGTTATATACCATGTCCTCCGTTAAGATTATGTCATTCCTGGAATTTCTCCCATATAATGTAATATTCTTGGGAACTTTATTGAGGGCCTCAGACACTAAATATTGGGGAATCCTAACTATGCGATCTCTATAATTTACCTCAGCCCCCGCCTCCTCCATGAGCTTTAAAGCAGCATCATCGTCAAACATGACTCCGATCTGTGCAAGCACATTTAGGCTTGTGAGATGCAGATTATAGATCTGATTTTTCGTAAAGAATTTAAGCTGGCCCCCTCTAACTCCTGAAAGAGGCATCCCCTCGACGCTCCTTCGATCTATTAATCATCTAAACTCATATTGGATAAAAATTTCACCGGGATAGGCCTTATTGGGGCTCGAACAGTTATCGGAGCGATATCCTCGTATTGAATGCCTATAGTATGATGGATGATGTTTTCTATTAGCCGTGAACAGGTTCTCCCTTGGCATAGCCCCATACCTGCCCTAGTCATCCTCTTTATGGCATCCAAGTCGGTAGCCCCCTCCTGGATCGCCTTTAATATCTCCTCTTCAGATACTTCTTCACAGCGGCATATGATCCTTTTCTTTACATTAAAGTTCGTATTCCTGTCATTCTTTCTCTCTCTAGCTCCACCCATGTTTACTTCACCACATCTGGACTCAGCCTGATGCCTCTGGCAACTTCAAAAAACTTTTTTGGAACGGCTATCGTGACTACCCGGGTGTGATCTTTTCCCTCATCCACTTTGATGACTCTACCTTCACAGATATGTGCCCCCTCACGATTAAGTACTTTTACCTGCTCGCCCACCTTTGGTACAGGGAGGAACTCGTAAGGCATAGAGATGGAGGCCTCCTCGGTAGAGTAGTTAAGGTTTACTACGAAGATAGCTAAGCCAGGGCAAGCTGTAATGCATAAACCACAGCCGGTGCATCTATCTTCGATAAGTCTGGGAAGGTTTGTGATGGGCTTTCCAACCTCGATTGCATTGAATGGGCAGGTTTCACTGCAGGGGTCGCATGGAATTTCCTCGGGGCATTCTATTACGGCGACGGGGCCTTTAATAAATCTTTTATAGGAAGGATAGCCTGGAGATGACTTTATCTTTTTAAGAGCTTCGCCTTCCCTCACTATGAAGCCACCTTCTATACTCGGCCAATATCTTATTTTTCCCTTCTTGCCTGGGGGAGCCGAAAGGACCTATCCTAAAATCCCTAAGCCTACCCCTAATCTTATCTTTCTCATTTTCAGCCTCCCCCTCAGTTATGTAGCCTAGGGATTCCGCTACGCTTATACCAGCAAGCCTCCCCTCCTCCATCGCAACGGAGGCCTCCTCCACCCCTGAGGCATCTCCTACCACATACACCCCAGGGATGGTTGTTTCCATATCCTCATTATGAATGGGTACATGCCCGCCTAAAAGGGGGACGTACGTAAACCTGCAACCCAACATCCGGCATAGTTCGGCGTCGGGCCTTAATCCTACGGCTAGACAAATTAGGTCTACCTCGAGTTCTCTCTCACCTCCCCCTATTATACTACCGTTTTTGTCTAGAGGCGCTATTGTGGCGCTTTCCACTTCTCTATCACCTTTAGCTTCTAATATCGTATGAGAAGTCAATATGGGTATGCCTGCCCTCATTAACTTAAGAGCGTGAACCAGGTATCCCCCTATCCTGGGCATCGCTTCAACCACCGCGACGACATCGGCTCCAGCTTGGAGTAATTGATAAGAAACTATTAATCCAACATTGCCAGCACCAACCATCAGCACTCTCCTTCCCGGAAGAACCCTGTGTATGTTTATCATCGTTTGAACGGCTCCGGCACCCATGACCCCTGGGAGGGTGCTTCCCGGGAAGGATAAGGGGTTCTCCGTCGCTCCGGTAGCTACTATGAGCTTTTTAGGTTTTGATAGGAAGACCCTTTGCTGGTCAAATAGCCCGATACTACTTCTACTGTTCGATTTGAAGACTCCCCATGCTATGGTATTTAATCTTATGGCCACCTTCACGTCCTCAGCTTCTTTTAGTAGCTTCCATCCAATATCATAGCCCCTGATTCCAGCATGATGGGCTTTAGATCCGAAGAATTTATGAATCTGCTTGAAGAGTTGTCCTCCAGGAAGAATGTTTTCGTCGATCACCTCAACTTTAACACCGTATTTGGCGGATTCTACGGCGGCAGATAAGCCGGCTGGACCTGACCCTATTACGCTCAATTCTGGGTTCATCGAGTTTTCCCCCATCTACCTAATCCAACCTGGGTTTCAACCTTCATTCCATCCCTCACCGGAGTTATGCAAGTTCTAATATTTGGGGTTCCGTCTACAGTCATTACGCAATCCGTACATCTTCCAATGGCGCAGAAGAGCCCTCGAGGCTCATTCCTTCTCACCGTATAACGGAATACCCTTATCCCTGCAGCCAACAAGGCCGCTGCGATAGGTTCGCCTTCATAAGCCTCTATTCTCTTGCCGTCAACTTCTATGAGGACTTTCCTTCTTTCCCTTAATTTTCCTAAGATAGGATGATCGTATATCCTCAACATTGCATCTCACCAAAGTCATAATTTCTTTAGGAACTCGGCTAGAACCGTGTAATTATAGGGTTCAGGCCAGTCTATCTTCTTTTTATAGAAGCGCGATGGATTAAATGGATCCAATGGTAGAGAAGTTTTCCCATCATGAAGGATGAACTCCGAGACTAGTTTGCCAACTATTGCTACATTGGCCATTCCATTGGAGAAGCCGGCAGCCATGATTAACCCCCTTATATCTGGCAATGGTCCTATACATGGCAAGCCATCGGCTGTAAAGCCCATGGTTCCAGCCCATGTACGAAGTATGTTAACATGGGATAATGATGGAAACAATCTGGAGATTATGCTAGTACTTCCCTGAATTTCTTCCGGTGAGACATCTTCTTTATAGTGATCCAGTCTAAACCTAGCTTGGGTCCTTAGCCCTCCTACTATAACATTTCCACTTTTAGTTTGAGTGGTTGTATAAATGACATCTCCGTCGATTACAGTTTCTATGGGCGAGGGAGTGATGGGAGCGATCGGCTCAGTTAACATAGCTACCTGCCTTAGGGGGAGTATATCTACCTCAGGGGTTAGGAGAGGCGCCCAGGCGTTGGCGGCGTTGACTACCCACTTGGCTTTGATGATTCTCCCCATTACGTTCACTCCTACGACCTCTCTATTTTCTATTAGAATTTTATCTACCTTGGAGTGCGTGAATATCCTTGCCTTATGCTTTTTCGCCGCCAAGGCTAAGCCGTAGGTTAATTTAAAAGGGTCAAGATTTCCATCCGTTGGGCGATATCTTGCGCCGTAAACCCCCTTTTTTAGCATAGGAAATAATTTTCTAACTTCATCTCCATCTAAAAATTCTATATCACTATCTCCCGCTTCCCTTTGGATCTCAACGAGGGTGTTCAGCTCCTCAGCCTCTTCCTCGGTGAATGCTACATCAAAGCTTCCGCATCTATTTAACTCGAAGTCGCAGCCCAGCTCATAAGGTAAATCGTCGAGGATCCTATTATTTTCTCTAGCATAAATTAACCTTCTGGCTATGGATTTCGGATCTCTATCCCTTCCATCAAGTTGAATTATCTGTCCCCCATTTCTACCGGACGATCCTGAAGCAATATTTCTCTGTTCAAGTACTGTTACTTCGCCGCCTCCTTGCGCGATCCTATATGCGATAGAGAGGCCCATCATACCGCCGCCGATAACTAATACCTCGCAAGTCGAAGGCAGCTTCATCTCCATCTCTCCATTAATTAAATTATGTATAATTATGAAATATATTAATATATTTAAATTTAACTCATTTTCAAAGTTATCTTTTTATGCTTTCCATCCGAAACGAAACCTAATCCCGTTTTAAACTGGTTGGTTACCCTCCTGATCGATTAATTCTAGATAAATGAATTCGATGTGAGGCTTGATAACTATTTTTATAGATCATCACTCGGAAATTTAATTTAACATTAATAATCTTAGGGACAGTAAACTTTAATATAGTTAAGACAAAAACATTCGACCGAAAGTTTTTTAAGCTCAGCATATAAAATAAAAAATGCAGTAATATATAGGGGGAAATAAGTTGGAAAAACCTAGGGTATTCGTAAGAACAGCCTCAGGGCTTATAAGAACGGTAAGCACTCTAGACGCTTTCTTCATGAGCTTCTGGGCTTTAAGTCCACTTCTCGGAGGGGTCTTCATCTTCTGGTTTTCTGCAGCAGTTTTTCCCGGAGGCAACCTACCCCTAGCCTCTTTAGTTTCTATACCTTTCAGCCTAGCACTTGCCGCGGTATACGCCTATTTCTGCTCAGCAATGCCTCGCTCAGGAGGGGACTACATATTCGTAAGTAGAGTTCTCCACCCAGTTCTCGGTTTCTTCATGAACTTCAATTACATTTTCTGGGTTGGCCTAGCATGGTATCCCCTAAATGCATGGCTTACTTTGACTTTTACTTTCTCCCTGGCCAAGAGCATGGGGTTCGCCGGAGTGTATGATTTCTGGATGCAGCCCACACCCCTTTTCATCGCAGGAATTGTATACATAATACTAATGGGGATAATGATGATCTTAGGGATGAGGATCTACACAAAGATCCAACTCATTGCAGGAATTTTGGGCTTTATAGCTACGGCACTAGCGATCGGAGTGTTCGCAGCACATTTAGGGGTTGAAGGATTCAAGACTGTGTTTAACTCATGGGCGGCACAATATACTGGGACAGCTGACTCGTACAACTACATCATTGAGGCTGCCGAAGGATTAGGGCAGGGATTTAAAGGTTGGTCAGGGACAGGATTTCTCGGCTCCTTGGCGGTATTATGGTTCCTAATGACCATACCTGTATGGAGCAACTGGGTGGCCGGAGAGATAAAGAGGGCAGATGCTGTTAAGACGCATATGACAGCTATGGGAGGAACCGCTATCTTAGCAGGAATAATATGCGCCATATTTACAGCTTTAATAATGGGGGTCACGGGCTGGAGATTCTACACGGCGTTCGGATATCTTACGCTCTACCCACCTGAGGGATGGAATATTCCGATAACTGCTGAATGGCCCAATATAATGCGAATTATCGAGACGAATCCTGCGCTGCTCACATTAATAGACCTTGGATTTGCTGCGGCTGCCTTCATCTTAATCCCGATGGACATCCTGTTATTCACTAGATGCACTTTCGCCTGGTCGTTCGACAGGATAGCTCCCAGATTCCTATCAGATGTCAATCCCAGATTCCATACACCGGTGAAAACCATAGCATTATTCACTTTGATAGGCATCTTCTGGTGGTGGTTCTATCTATACTCCGGTATGTACGCTCTAATCGCAGCAGTAACCATCGGAGTTTCGATAACATTCATCCTTACATCAATAGCAGGCATATTATTCCCATATTTAAGGAAGGATCTTTACGAGGCATCTCCAGCGAAAAAAGAGATACTTGGAATCCCGGTAATAACTATAGCAGGAGTAATAGCCACGATCTACATGTGTATAATGGTGGGGATGTACCTGGTCCATCCAGGGCTCAGGGAACTTTCTATATCGCCTAGCGTGGCGGCGCTCATCATCGCCATTCTCATAGCCTCCATCCTAATCTTCTACGCCGCCCGAATATACCATAAGAGAAAAGAAGGCATAGATATAATGTGGGCATTCAAGGAGTTACCGCCTGGTTAAACCCTAACACCATATTTATTTTTTATTTTTAAGTGAAGAGGTTATATTTACGCCCAATTTGAATTTGTTTCTAGTGGCAAATTTGAATTTTACGGTGGTGGTTCTCCTAACTCATGTATAATCAGCTGATAGGACCTTTGAAACAAGCCTTTTAAGGGGGTCCTAATGAAACCCTGAAGCTGCCTGGAATTCATGGAGAATGAATATAATTCCATGCTGAGCTTATTCTCTCGGAGGCTGAACAGGACAAAGGGAATCCGTAAAAATTTTGGCACTTTTATAAATGTATAGCGATCCATCGAGCGATAATGGCAAGATAGGGACTTGCTGAAGGTGTTCATATATACCTCACTTCATGGTATGCTGTTTCAGGGATGCGAGGTGTTTAGATGATTTTTAGATATGAATATGTAACGTATATTTGCTCATTCACGATTCCACGTATTCATGCACAAAGTCACAAAGTGGAATCATTTATCGTTTAGATTCCACCTCTTGATACCACCGCTTTCTGGCTCCAATTTTAGCCCTCATCTTCCATCTTATGGTTTTAGGGGCCTCGGTAACTGCATTAAGTATATAATTAATTTTTCCATTTATATTTTCGACATCGGTATCGCTCAGTACATCTTTCACGCTGCTTTCCTCGGTCAGGAGATCTCTTATCCTCGTTAAGTTATTTGTTGCCGTATAGTAGAATCCCCAATCGTCAGATAATAAACTAACGATGACTTCTTCGTTTATTGCATCTGAATCGTCATGGGCCCATTTATGCTCTCTCAATAACATCGCCACATCTATAAAATCCTTCTTGGTGAATTCTACTATTTGCAATTTTTCTAATAATAACTCCGCTAGGGGGATCGTAGGATAATCGATTTCCAATCTATCTTTAAAATTTATTTTGTGACACATGTTGAGTTCGTCGAAGAAGACGTCAACTACGTAGTTCCCGCTATGAGGATAAAAGATACGCCTTTTAGTCTCGTATACCGCCAGGGCCCTTTCCATTTTATAGCCAAATTCCTCAAGGAGTCTTATGACCTCATCGGAGTACCTACTATAGGTCACGAAATCCATGTCTGAGATCTCTCGATTAAATTTTTCATGAATCCATGAGAAACTGGGTGAGTGCAACCTGAAAGCTATGGCCCCCATAATTCTAATTACTATATCGCGCTCTTTTGCTTCGTCTAGGATTCCTAGGGCTTCATCGATGAGGCTCAATTCAGATCCTCCAGCAAATATCCTTAATTTCATCCTGAAGTTAACATGTACCCTTTTACTCTATCTTTCTCAAGGTTTATGATGGCTCCTCTAAGTATTCCCTCACCGTATTCGCTCCCTGGATTTATGCATAAAGTGCGCCCGATCAGTCTTGTCCCCCTGGATTCATGAATGTGTCCATGTAAACTGAGCAGTGGTTGATGTTTTTCTATGGCTTCACGTATAGCCGTTGAGCCTACTGGGATCATTTTAAATCCGTCAGCGCCAGTTATCGGTTTAAAACCTTCATCTAGTTTAGGTGCTGTATCTAAGCCCGAATCAAATGGTGGGCAATGAAAATTGAATATTGCATTTTTAATGTCTTTGATCTGTGAGATCATGTCCTCAATCTTCTTCGCCAGTTGTTCCTCTGGAACATCGCGTGGGCATCTCCATGGAGTTATATTGGAGTATCCCGTACTGATCATTTCATGATAACTATCTATCTCCACTACTTTCCCTTCAGGATTTACTACTAAATTGAATTTATCAAATACGGGATCTATATCAAAACTATCATCATTTCCTGGTGTGATGAATAACTTTATATCTTTATTAAGTTTTTCTTCAGCTTTTTTAAACCATTCCTGCAGTCTCTCGATCATTAATTTAGAAAATAACTTTTCAACCAAGCTTTTATTGGCTGCCAGTTCTCTCATTTCTTCCTCATTTGTTAGATAGGGATAGTTGCCGCCATCCTTGATGAATTGCTGGACCGTTTTAACTTCATCCTCATTTTTAAGTATTTTATCTTCTCCAAGGAAATTAACCCTATAAGTTCCATCATCTTGCTCAATTATTGGGACGATCATCTTTCCAGTAATATCTCCGCCTACTATAACAACGTTTGCCTCATAGAACTCTCCTGCCCTCAGCAACTTCATATACGCCTTTTCGGAACCGTGCAGATCAGTAGCATAGAAAATTCTGGTTAGCACGGCTTCATCCCCATTAATTCTATTATCACATCTTGGAAAAGCAAGTATAAAAATTTTAACCTTCCCGAAACCGTAATGCTAGCTTAATTTAGTTGAAGGGCATGGGTTTAATTAATTTAAGAATCAAGATGTTTCATTACACCGCCATTAATCACTAAGGCCATACATATAAAAACAAATTTATCTAAGAAATGGTGATTCATTAATTAAGACGGGCTCACTAAATACACCCTTTTCATTCTTAATATATTACTTAATAGACTTTTCTACAATCACATGGCGCTGGGTGACGGGCAGATGTTCACGGTATGCTTGAATTAAGATCGCCCAAGGCCTCAGAGATATGATCATCCACCATCCTGTGGGTGCGATAAATTTAGCCTATTATTTTTAAATGCCATCCACTGTTAACAAATATTTTTATATAAGGTTCGGATATCTAACTCATGGTGTTTTAGTATGGATTTGGGAGAGAACCTGGGTAACAGTTTAGAGTATGCCAAGAAGATGGCTAAGGATTTGGGGAGGTGGGTTCTCCTCATAGTGTTAGGGGTGATTCCAGTAGTGAACTGGATCGTCATGGGCTACTGGGCAAAGGCTGTGAGGGAGACTCCTGCCTCAGATGAACCACCAAGACTTGAGGGCTACGGATCTATGTGGACTCAAGGTCTCAAGATAATAGTCGCGGGCATAATCTACATGATCATCCCAATGGCTTTGATGGTCATCGGGGTGGCTACGGCCATACCGGGGGTGATGCGGAGGCCTATGGCCGGGTTAACCACTTTTCCATTCCTCAGCGGCTTAGCGCTCGTAATGTTCGCGGCTGCTATCGTTGCCTCATTCCTGATAGCGATAATAGCTGTCCTAGGGATCGTTCACATGGTCAAACAGGATAGGTTCACAAAAGCCTTCGCGGTAAACGAAATACTAGGTATAATTGGGAGGATAGGCTGGGGGAGCTACCTTCTATGGCTCATAGTATTATTCGTGATCTCGATGATCTACAGCCTTATAGGCGGGATACCTTACGTTGGATGGCTCATAACCTTGGTCTCGATGCCCTTATTCCTGACATTCACTGCTAGGTCGGCGGCTCTAACCTATGAAGAGGCAGGTGGAGCTGCTTCCATGGCAGAGGGGCCGGCTGAAATTCTAGGTGAAGGATATAAGTTCTGCATGGAGTGCGGCGCGAGGATCCCGACGGACGCGGAGTACTGCCCAAAGTGCGGAGCTAAACAGTAAAAGTAGACGATTACTAGTGCCCTACAATTTCTTCCCTATTTAATCCATTCCATCATCCAGTCCAATATACGCTACAGAATGGGCGGTGAGCATTATCGAGCTATTACGCATGGTGATCGATTTTGCGGCATATCCCCTCTTGGGAGCTGATTAAAAAGGTTGTATAAGCGATCTACTATTTTGAAATCCCTGGGATCGAATAATACTTTGGAAGCCCTATGGGAGGGATTCTCCCGCAGCCAAGTCTTCTCTATTGAGGCGTAGGGGTGGTGCAGATCCCCCCTAAAATATATATCGAGCGGATGACTCCAAGGGCATGGTGGACATGGGAGGACATGGATCGCCGGATTCCCGGAGGAGCCCCTTGGAGAGAATAGCGGATCCCGATAGGAGAGGGCTTTTAGGGGAGCTCCTTAGGCTTCTAAGGGAGGCTTTCGGCGAAGACCTGATAAGCGTGGTCGTGTTCGGATCTGTGGCAAGGGGGGATGCAAAACCGAGCAGCGATACGGATGTACTTGTCGTCGCCCGGAACATGCCTGGGGGGATGAGTAAGAGGATGGAGTTAATGGCTAAGCTCCTGATCGGATTAGAGGGAACCGATGCCTGCCGGAAGCTGAGGGAGAGGGGCGTCTCCACATGGGTGCAATTCCATCCCCTCACGTTGGAGGAGGCTGGACTTCACAGGCCCATATATCTGGATATGGTGGAGGACGCCGTCATCCTTTTGGATCGCGGTGGATTCATGGAGTCCATCCTTAAGGGGCTTAAAAGGAGGTTGGAGGAGCTTAAAGCAAGGCGTGTCTACCTCAAGGATGGATCATGGTTCTGGGATTTGAAGCCTGACATCAAACGTGGGGAAGCTGTTGAGATATGAACACGGAGGCGATGGCGCAGGGATATCTTGATGACGCGGCCTATTCCCTCAGAGAGGCAGGAGAGGCCCTCGCGGAGGAAAGATATCATAGAGCGGTGAGGAGGGCCCAGGAGAGCGTAGAGCTCAGCCTCAAGGCCGCGCTCAGGCTGCTCGGCGTGGAATACCCTCGCGAACATGATGTTAGTGGCGTCTTAAGCGAGGTAGCCCGATATAGGGACCTCCCGGAATGGTTCAGATCCGAACTTAATGCTATAAACATGATCAGCAAGGAACTAGCCGAAACGAGGGGCCCGGCATTCTACGGTGACGAGAGAGCGTTCATCCCGCCCAGACAGCTCTAAACGAGAGAGGACGCTGAGAAGGCAGTAGACGGGGCGAAGAGGGTATATGAACTATGCGATAAACTATTCAAATGGTGGAGAGGGGAGGCCGTGGAATAAATCCGAGCCCGAAGGGATGTTCCCAAATGAGGAGTGGTATAGAGATAGCCGATGAAGAAAAGCCGGGGTCAGCATCTTCATCAATGGATGAGTCCGCAGGGATTTCGAAGCGGAGATTTAAACGCGTGGATAAGCGGTAGGGTTGATGGCGAGGGACCTGAAGGCTCCGGCGGAGGGGCATATTGTATGTTCGCCTGGGATGGTTTATTTATTTATAGCATGGTCCCCATGGCTAATGCGGATATCAGTGGAACCGTAAAGTTATCGAAGGGTTTCAGCGGACCAATGGATAAGGCTTCGACTATCGTCCCTACAGCCGCCCCTGCGAGCGCTGTGATTATGGCTTTGAAGGGCTCCATCAAGATCGCCCCGGTGTACGCCGCGACCATCCAGGCCAGTAGGGATCCCAGGGAGGCGAAGAGGAGCATTATGAGGCTGCCCTCAACGCTCTTATCGGAGAATGGGTATCTGTGGCGGTTACGGATCCTATGGGCTAGAGCTGCGGCGGCGCCGTCGCCCCAGGCCATTATCATCACGGCGGCCATGCCCACAGGCTTGGAACCCCAAGTCAAAGGAACCAGCAATCCTATGGAGATCACATAGTATAATGGGCCGAAGGCGTGGAGGCGGGAATACCCAGATTCCCCAACCATCAACCCACGGAACGCTCCATCCCCGATCGTCAAGCCCAAGCCGACTATGAAGGCTAACCCTAATGGGAGGGTGAAGGGGTACCACCAGGATGAAAACCATGGGAGCGAGAGAATCGCGTCGCCCGCTAATATGTGAATTATATTCCTAGTCGCCTTCGAGGATAAACCCAGCCTACCCCTGAGAAGGTAAACTAGACCTATTATAAAGAATACATAGATGTACACGGTAACTGTGAGGATGACATCAAAGTTAACTCCCATATGCGGCAGCCCCCTATAATAGTTTAGGGTGAGGAACCTATAAAACTTCTAATCCTGAGATCTCTATGCCCAATCCATGACAGGTACGGAGCTCCTTCATCCGAGGATTCGCGTCAGGCTTAATCCGTGAAGCCCGAGGCTGGTCCTCAAAGGGTCCTCATATGGCCTTCACTATTTGTCGGGCTTACGGAGCCTCTCCTCGATCCAATGAATGTATTCTTCGAATGCCCGGTTTGGAATTGGGTTTAAAACCGTAACCTCTACAGCTTTTTCTGCCAATTCTCTATCGATGCTGTATATTACCGGGGCTCCATGGACCTTTGCTAAATGGATCATGTATCCATCCCAGGATTCCACTTTATATGCTAGAGCATAGGTTAAAGCATCTAGAGCTGAATCCACGCTTATGTCCTCGTAGAAGGCCGGCGACCTCGTCTCCAACGTCTTCGTTAATGCCTTGCATGCTGATACCTCGGTGACACCTAGATACTCGGTCATCATGTGGTATGCTCCCATGATGGTTGAGACGGGGATTAGGATCCTCCTTCTCCACGTTAATGCATCGCTTAGGAATTTGAAGGCTTCCTCCATGGCCGGATTCTTGAAGTGGGCTATAACCACCACGCCTGTATCGATTACTCCCTCGATAGGCCCAGTTTTTTGAGGCAATACCTCCTCGAAAACCATTTAGAGTCGCCTCCTTCAGGTTTACTGACGAAGGCTTCGGGTGCTTCGCGTGTTAAATATTCGGAAAGCTCATCAACCTTTCTCTCTAAGCTAGGGTTCCTCGGCCTAAGGACTATTTCCTCCCCTCTGACTATGAGATCTAGAACTGTGCTGGGTTCTAATCCAAGCCTATCCCTGACCTCCTTAGGTATGAGTACTCTTCCATATCTATCGATAATTATTGCCAAATTATCCACCAATTGGAATAGATATTGGCAATAATATAAGCCTTTCCACAGAGGTTTGGAGCAAGCATTGCGAGGTAATGCCACTAAAAGATCCAAATATATGCTGGCTCCATAGGAGAGTTGACCAAGGCTCGTCGCCTTCATCTATGGGCCGGAACGGGATCCCCAGCTGGACGTGGCAGGAGCTAGACTAATGGACGCGCGGAGCCATAGGCAGCTCCCTAAAGGTGAGAACTTCGCATCCCTTAGGAGCGGTGGGGCTTCTCCTAGAATATGGATGCTGTTGATCGGAGATCGCCCTAGCGGCCATAAGTTCCCTGATGGTTTTATCTATGTGTAAGCAGTTATCCTTTAATTCTTGGCGGGGATATGATATCTCGAAGGGTTGAAAAGTTTGGGGATCATCGGCCATTCAGGTAGGATTAAAAGTTTCGATGAGCTCGACCGTTATCTGGGTGGAACCGGTGGGGTGGGCTTCCTCGATAGGCGCTACCTTAAAGTCGGCGACGAAGAGGCTGTGGCGGAGATCAAGGGCTACGCCAAAAACGTTCTAAGGGATGCCTTGGAGAGGCGGAGGAACCCTAGAGGGTTCGCAGATAGGATGTTGAATTGGATCGGCTACAGGGATGCCATGATAGCCAAGTATGGGATATTAATGGTCGCCGCCAGGCGGAGGCTGGATAAGGAGAACCCTAACAGCCTGATATCCTCGATAGAGGAGAGTATAAGCCTACACGTGAGGCGGTTGATCGAGAGGCTCCGCCTCCCCGAACGGGTATACTGGCCTTGGATGGCCGTGTTCTCGTATCCATCCCCTGAGGTCGGGGAATGCCATCCATGGATAGCTAGGTTCCAAGCGGTTTTAGGGGCGGATGCGGTTAGGACCGCTAGGAGGGTTAGGTGGCTCATGGATCTATACAGGTCCGCCGCCTTAAGATGGATCGAGGATAGGCTGGGCAGAGAAAATGTGGAGAATCTTAAGGGCCTCATAGGTAGGCTTCAGAGGATCCACTTCTGGAGCGAGAAGGATGAGCTTGAGGAGGAGGAAGATCTAGCCTTGACAAACATGGTCGTGGACAACTTCTGCACCCACTGGGATGAACATAGGACGCTGCAGGATATAAAAGGATGCCCCAACGTCGAGAGATTCCTCGAGCCTAGACGGCTTAGAAAGATGAGGCTCGCATTATACATACTCTTAGACGACTACTTAAGCCAGGGTAGGAGGCTTAGGAGGCTTGCACCGGGGAAAGAATCCGGGAGGGGATGACCCTCCATGTACGGAAGGAGGAGCCTCGACGCCCTAATACAGGCGATCGGATGGACGCCCCTGGTTAGGCTTAGGAGGATCCCCAGGGAGGAAGGCTTGAAGGGGGAGCTCCTCGTGAAAGTCGAATACTTCAACCCCACGGGGAGCTTGAAGGACAGGATCTACCTAGAAATGATATCGGAGGCGGTCAAAGAGGGGGAGTTGAGGCCGGGGATGGAGATAATCGAGGCCTCCACGGGGAACGCGGGGATATCCTGCGCCTTCATAGGGGGCTTCTACGGGTATAAGGTCACGGTCGTCATGCCTGAGGGTATGAGCCGCGAACGCATGGAGGCCATCAAGATGTACGGTGGGAGGCTCCTCCTCACACCGGGCGGGGAGAGCGACGTAGACCTATGCCTCGAGACCGTGAAGAGAAGGCTGATGGAGGAGCCTGAGAGATACTGGTGGCCTAACCAGTATGGGAACCCGAATAATCCTAAGGCCCACTACAAGGGTACAGGCCCCGAACTATGGATGCAGAGCGGAGGCAGGGTCGACTGCTTCGTGGCAGCCCAAGGCACAGGCGGAACCATCACAGGGGTAGGAAGATACCTCAGGGAGAAGAGGCGGAGCATCCCCGTATACGCGGTGGAGCCGGCCGAGGCTCCCATACTAACCCAGGGGAGATGGGGATCCCACAGGATAGAGGGGATAGGGGACGGCTTCATACCGGATAACCTCGACCTAGATCTTCTGACGGGGGTGGCCACGGTCTCCTCAGATGAGGCCGTAGAGATGGCTAGGAGGCTCGCCTCGGAGGAGGGGATATTCTGCGGGATCTCCTCGGGATGCAACGTAGCCGCCGCCCTAAAGGTGGCTGAAGCCCATCCTGAACTTGAATGCATAGCCACATTGGTAAACGATACAGGCAATAGGTACTTCACAACCGAGCTATGCGGCGCGGCTAAAAAGGTTGAGATACCGGAGAGAGACCATGTCATAGGGGAGGAGGTCATTAAAAAACTCGAGAGGCACTGGAGCAGATGGGAGATCATACCCTAAACCCGAGGAGGGTACATGCAATTGAATCCCTCAGGGAATTAAATTAAAACAAATAAATATTATAAAAAATTAAAACAAATAAATATTATAAAAAATTAAAACAAATAAATATTATAAAAAATTAAAACAAATAAATATTATAAAATAAGGTATGTATGGGATACGCGGTCTCCCCTATAGATGCGTATAGCGGAGGGGTTTTGAGCCCGCGATTTAGGCTAGAAGATGTAAAGACTCAAGATATCCATTCAGCCCCATCATGTGATAGTGTAGCTTGAAGACGTCTTTAAATCTCGATACAATGGGGGATCCCGCTCTATGCAAAGGATGTTAAGGCTCCTCTTACCCGGATTGGCCCTAGCCCTGGTGGCTGCGGCGATCCTCATCCTTATCCAGCCCCCGAGTATGGAGGTTGAGACCAGGCCTGTAACCGCCCTGATAGCTCATACGGAGATGGCTACGAGGACTTCAACCCTCATCGAGGGATGGGCTTCCACGGAAACCTATACTCAGACCATGGTTAGGACGGAGGTGGAGGTCATCATGGAGGGCTTCACAACCCTTAAAACCGGGAGGCAGAAGGCGGCTGTCTACTATCGGCTCCCAGGCTTAAGGGCGGGGGACATCATAACTGTGGAGGCCGGCCCCCAGGTGAAGGTGTGGATAACGGGCCCCTCAGGGGAGAAGGAGGCGGAATCCGATACGGGCGAGATCTCCTATCGGGTCGGAGGGGACGGGGAATACAGGGTCTGGCTGGAGGCCGTGGAGCTTAAGGAGGCCAGGGAAGTGTTCATAGGGATCTCAAGGCCCAACGCAACCTACACCGAGACATGGGAGACCTACACCATCCATAGGCGGAGCACGACCGTCACCAAGAGCTATGTAGATACGAGGGTTTCAGCTGAAACCCTCGTCACCTATAGGACTGTTACAAGGCAGAGCCCTGCTCCCCAGAGGATCTGGCTTGCAGCTCCCCTACTCGCGGTGGGCGCCTCCATGGCGGCGGCCTCCATACTCATGTGGAGGCTTAAGCCTGAGACGGAGGAAGAGGTATACTACGAGGAAGTCGAAGGCCAGGAATCCGCGGGGACGTCCCCCACATAGGAGTCATATACACCTGTTTATGGGAATGAAGCGTCTTCCGCTGAAATCTCTAAGGATGGGACTATCTACTCTTCTATCCGATGGAAGCTCCATGGATGGAAGCAACAATAGCGTAAAAGGTTTGAGCCACCACTAGCTTTCGTAAGGGCCTTACCGCCTCCGCCACCGAGGTCAAACTCTATCCACTCGCAGCGGAGGCCTCGGCGGGTGAAGCTGTCCCCATCCCGCCCATATAGAAAGTGGGTTACAGGGGTTTCGGCCCCTTACAGGCTCAGCCTCGGCCCGTCCCATTCCCAGTAGTAAGGGGTAATGTAGTTTAGAAAATATATTGCATAGAAGGCTCTCATCCATAGCCCGGGCGGGGATTTCCCGTCGATGGAGCCATAGTCCTCATAGTGGTGATCTCTGCTTTTTAATGGATTATTTATAGTATTCCTGTTGGAAAGTTTTTCTTATTGGTAAAAATAGTTTTTATGGTAGAAGTATCCGAGGTCGGTAGCGGCGGGGAGGTATACATAGTGAAGAGGAAGAGGTACTTGAAGACAGTCCCCAAAATTAAAGTTGACTTAACAGAAAACTTCGATAAAATAGATTTAGGATTAGAATCTATCGGAAAATGGAGGGATTTCGAGAGGAAATTATATGAGGGAGGCAGATGAGGTCCCTGGACTCTAACGTCTTCGTCTACGCCTACTACAAACCGAAGAGGCAGCTTAACCAAGTGGAGATGGAGATGAAGGAGCAAGCAAAGAAAATAATAACCGGTATATCGCGGGGGAGAGAGGATGTGGCAACAACGGTTATAAACCTATCAGAAGTCGCAAATATCCTTAAACATGGCTTGTCAACGGAGCAGTTAACCCAACTCATCCTCAGCCTATTCATGCTAGACAATGTAAGGGTATATGGGGTAACCAGGGAGATATACTTTGCAGCGGCAGAACTTGGGGGAGACTTAAAGCTTGATCCTAACGACGCCCTTGCCGTCGACATCGTGAGGCAAAACGATATAACGGAGATCTATTCATTCGACGAGGATTTCGATAAGATAGAGGGGATAACCAGGCTGCCCAAGCTCTCCGACCCTAAGCCATGTTCCGACGTGGAGGATGCATACAGTTAAGCGCCATAATCTGGAATCTCTATGAGAGGCTCATTGAAGGCGTGGAATCTATGCGAGGCCTATAGAGACGAGCTGAAGCTCCGGCGGGTTCAAAGTTAATTAATTAGGGAACGGCTAGACTAGCAATGTGGGAAAGTATATGGGTTGCCCGTCGAGATGGATACGATAGTTCTCTCATATAATGATGGCAGCATACTGATCCATGGAGGGGTGGGGACGCCCTACGGTAGATGGGATCCGAGGGTTAACGCCTTCAGGGCCATGGCCTTCCACTACAGGGACATCCTCGAATACCTTAGGAGGAGCAGGTTGGATTTCAGGGACGCCGTGCTCGACCTGCCTCCCTGTCCAGGCCTCTCCTGCAGGGTCAGGCTTAGACCATATCAGAGGGAGGGTTTAGAGGCCTGGATCAAAGCCGGTAGGAGGGGAGTCATAGTCCTCCCAACAGGGGCCGGCAAGACCTTCATAGCCTTCGAGGCCATTAGGCTCCTGAAGATGCCCACCCTAGTCATCGTCCCCACATTAGATCTCCTGGAGCAGTGGCGAAGTCGGTTGGCCGAGGTGTTCAACGTGGAGGTTGGCGTCTACGGTGGAGGCGAGGAGACCCTGAGATGCTTGACGGTGGCCACCTATGACTCAGCTTATATGAAAGGGGGATTTCTCGGCAACAGGTTCATGTTCATAGTCTTCGATGAGGTGCATCACCTGCCCGCGCCCAGCTACAGCCAAATAGGGGAGATGTACGTGGCGCCTTATAGGATGGGTTTGACGGCTACCCCTGAGAGGGAGGATGGGATGCATAGGGAGCTGCCCCGCCTCGTCGGCGACATCGTCTACAGGGTTGGAGTCGACGCGCTGGCCGGGAGGCATCTAGCCCCCTACGGGCATGAGAAGGTCCTCGTGGAGCTGACCCCAGAGGAGAGGAGGCTCTACGATGAATACCTCGAGATCTTCAAGGACTATTTGAGGAGGAGGGGATTAGCGATCCGGTCCATCGGGGATTTCCAGAGGTTCATCATGAGGTCAGGAGGCGACAAGGAGGCTAGGGAGGCGCTCCTAGCCAGGAACAGGGCGGTTAAGATCGCCCTGAACTCGGAGGCGAAGATGAGCCTCCTGGAAAGCCTCCTCGAGAGATATAAGGGGGAGAAAATCCTGATATTCACCCTGCACAACCAGCTCGTATACAGGATAAGCAGGAGGTTCCTCATCCCGGCTATAACATATCAGACGGCTAAGGATGAGCGGAGGGAGATCCTCGAGAAGTTCCGTAGAGGAGAGTACAGGATCATAGCGACATCCCAAGTCCTAGACGAGGGGATAGACGTCCCAGACGCCTCCATAGGCCTAATAATAAGCGGTACAGGGAGCCCGAGGGAGTATATTCAACGCCTCGGAAGGCTCCTCAGAAAGGTTAAGGGGAAGGAGGCCAGGCTCATAGAGATAGTGGCGAAGGGAACCGTTGAGTCCAGGATGAGCCTGAGGAGGAGGAAAGAGCCGCTTGGAGAGGCTTTAGAGGGGGGCTCCGAGGTTGCTTCCGAGTAGCCTGCTCATAGCCAAGGTGAGGAGGGGCTCCATAAAACCCGTCTACGCGGAGTTGACGAGGGATAACCTGGAGGCGGCTGAGAGGCTCATCCACGCGTATAAGATCCATGTAGGGGCTAGGAAAGCCGTCTTAAAGGAGTACGTCTCGGAGCTCGAGGACCTCGGATACGACTACCGTTATATTAGGGGGCTATCCGCCCTTCTGGATCGGAGGAGCATATTCCGGTCTAGGGCGAGGCTCAACCCTGTGGAGGTGAGACGGCGGATATTCGAGTTAGCCGGTGAAAGGGGTGTTCCAGCCAGCCTGGAGGCTAGGAGGAGCATCCTGGAGGAGGCCGCCTCGAGTCTCGGACTAAACGTCGATGAGGTGGAGGATCTCCTATACGCGGACTTGGACGATGAGCTCATCCTGGAGGGCTTCAACCCCATAGAGGCGGAGGACCTGGTGAAATGGTACAACCTAGCGCTCACCCAAACCCTCCTCTTCTACTCCACGGAGGTCAGGTTCACGGCGGCGGGAAATTGGCAGCGGATATTCCGTGAAATGAAGAGGTTAGGGTTGATCCACGAGGTCTGGAGGGGGGAGGATGGCCGATACTGGGTTAAAGTGGATGGGCCCCTATCCCTCTTCAGGCTCAACAGGAGATACGGTACAGCCCTGGCCAGGCTGCTCCCCAAGGTGATCGAGGGAGGTGTATGGATATTGGAGGCGAAGATCCTCAGACGCAGCCCCGCCGGATATGACAGGCTTATGGACTTCAGGATCGACGAGCGGGAACATGGAAGGCTTCTGGGAGGCGAGCCCCAGCCCGAGCAGGTGGAAGTCTACGACAGCGGGGTTGAAAGGGACTTCGCCCACCGCTTCGAAGCATTGAGGACGGGTTGGAGGCTTAGAAGGGAGCCTGAACCCATACCCCTAGGGGGCTCCGTCTTAATACCCGACTTCAGCTTCGAGAAGGACGGAGCCAGGATATACATGGAGATAGTGGGCTTCTGGACGCCGGAATACTTGAAGCGTAAAATCGAGAAGCTCGAGATGCTCAAGGGGACCGACATTATCGTAGCCGTCGACGAGGAACTCGCCTGCCATAGAATGGACAGGCTCAGGGAAACCCTACACCTGGTCTACTTCAAGGATAAGATACCGTTAAGGCCGATACTGCAACGCCTAAGGGAGGCCGAGGAGAAGCTTAAAAGCAAGGAGGCGAGGGAGATCTCCAGGGAAGCCCTACTGGAGAACCTTGATAAACCCGTGATAAGCTTGGAGGAGCTGGCCGATAGGATAAGGGTAACCCGGGAAGCCCTAAAGGACTTCCTAAGAGGTGGGGAGATCCCAGGGTATAAAGCTTTACCTGAACTATTAGTCCGAGAGGATAAGCTTCGGGAGATGAAAACCTCGCTTAGACGGAGGATGGCTAAGGGTAAGCTAAGCCTACATGAAGCCTCCAAGATCATCGAGGAGCTGGGAGGGGTGAAGGCGACCATAATATTGGAAGCCCTAGGATACAGGATCAAATGGCGTGGAATAAACCCTGAGGTAGCCGAGGTGGAGGAAATCGATGCCCCCAAGGCTGAGCCGTAGGAACCCCGGTTCTTCATCAACCATGGATTCACCATGCCAGTTCTAGGCTGCGTTAAGGCGGCCCCTTGGATGGACATACCGTCCCATCCCAAACTTCCTCACCCACCCTGGCCTGAGACCTATCCGGGCTCATAGCCGTCTAGGCCGCATAAGGGTGGCCTGCTCAAAACTCCATTAACTAAATCTTTCATGTTAAACGGCGGTATACCCTTGGAGGTTTAGGCCTCCTCACCGAATATTCTGGAAGGAAGAAAAGAATAATAGTATAGTGTAAAGGCCTACTACAGGCGATTATAAGGGATTCGCTTATACCTCCGTTTTGAAAGCCTGGAACTTATAGTCGATGGGCGGAGCTACTTCAACCCGAATATCCTCCTAGCCCTCCTCTCAGAGAAGCCATTTAAGTCAAAGAATTCCCTGTGCATCCATTTACCATCTAAATTTACGATGGGGGTTATAATGATACACCCCTCCTCGTCGCAGAAATTCTTTACTATATAATCGGATTTAAGTAACTCCTTGGCAACCTCCGGTTTCTCCACATCCTCCTCCACATATCGAATCACATTCCTTTCTAGAAAGCCCTTCAACTCCTCGCACCTACGGCAGTTCTTTTTGGTGTAAACGATGACCCCCATACTCGCCACCCGAAAGGATTGCCCACCCTAAGCTAGCCATGCTATTGAATATATAATTTTGCTTGTGGTTGAGGTTATTGCCTTGCGGGTTAACAGGGAGGCGGGAATGCATTGATATTCAGATGCATATATGACCGTGGCTTTGTGGATGAAAATTATAGAAAGATGAAAATTATAGAAAGATGGGTTAAGTTAAAGTAGGCATCAGGGCTGATGGTTTGATGATCAGGGCTGTCTTCCCTTTTTAAATGATAGATGGGTCTCTCCTCCCGCTTTGGCGGGCAGTGATCTCCTTCAAAGCTTCCCTCGACCTGAAAGGGCCTTGCTTGAAAAGAGTTGAAGCATGAAGCCGATGTGCCTACGGTTACTGTGATGCACAAACCGTTTTGCAGTGGTTGTGGAAGCGTGTACATCCATCTCTATCGGCTGGTGAAGGGGATGTGTAAGCCACCTCGATTGTCCGACTGCCCATGAGCCGCGGTTTAAGCCAGCTTAAAAGGGGATAGACAGGTAAGGGAAAGGAGGGCAATGGGCCTCCACGATTGATAGTTCACGTGGAGACGGGCATCTTAAACGTTAAACATCCATCTCACTCCGCTCTTAATGATCCCTTTTCTCTTACCCTCCTCTTCCATCGTCCGCTTAGCCTCCTCTAGGAATCCATCATCATAGATGACAATGCCCTCTTTAAGTACATCGTAGAGGAAAAAGTTAGGCCTCTTCAGCTCCTCTAAGAACTCGTCCGGATGGAAGCCTACAGGGTTCAGGTTTTTAACTTTATGTAGTCCGGATAAACTCCTCCTTACAAAGATGTCTTCTGGAAGTCCTTCAGCCACCACGCATACGTCTATATCGCTGGATTCCGTGTAGTCCCCCCTCGCGTAAGAGCCGTATAGCATGATGAGCTTAGGTTTAAGAGGCTTGACCTGCTCTACGAATCTCATTATCTTATCATAGGCCTCTTTCTTAAGTCTCTCCCTCGGAGACAATTTCCCTCACCCTATTCAGGATGGACTCCGCTAACCCTATAGCTTGTTTAGCTTGGGATTCCGTGAAATATCTCTTCGCAGGTCCACTGGCGAAGGCGTTCGCGTATCTAGTGGGTATATAGTATTGATCCAATATCCTCACAGCCTCATAAAATTCCCTGAACCTTTCATCTATGGAGGTAAGCTCCTCCAGTAGATCTACTAGGGTATGTCCTCTCCTTTCAATCCCATAAAAGTTAAGCAGGGCCTTCAAGGCCAGCTCAGCCGCTTGCTGAGCGTTGAAGCAGACCTTAGACCACCTCCCAGTCTTGTATAGGTCCAACGCCGCGCCGAGGAAGTCCTCAGCATCCTCCATTAAATCTCTAACTCTCTTAACCATGGCTCCTCATATCGTAAAATTTGATCAATCATAAATATGGTGCATCATCATTAACATCCTATGCCGAATATTAATAAACGTTTTCAAGAAAAAACAACGTTTGGCAATTTAAGGTTTATATCCGTCACCGGCTTGAGATCTAGGGTTCCAGGAGACGTAGGTTTCTATAGGATTTTCCGGCGGCCCTGAGGAAACCGGAAAATCAGTCTGTGCAAGTATCTTAACGTTGATCTATATCTCTCCCTGTGGATAGGGCAAAGCCTCTCCCATATGTTTCATGGCTCTTACCAGTTGCGGGTTCACGCCGGCTAAGCTTAGGAGATCCTCGTCGGATAGCATGGATCTGACGGGGGATCCGCCGTGGATGACGCCGTCGTAGAGGATGTAGATGCGGTCCACCGTTTCAGCTACGAACCCGAGGTCGTGGGATGCCACTAGGATAGCCTTACCTTTATCCTTCGCCTCCACGACGACGCGTTTAACCTCCATCGCAGACGCGTAGCTTAGGTTTGCGGTTGGCTCGTCGAGGAGCAGGAGTTCGGGATCGTAGGCTAGTATCGAGGCTATGGCTACCATGCGTTTCTCGCCCATGCTCAGCTTGTATGGGGGTCTGTCTAGGAGGCCTCTAAGGTTGAGTCTATCCGCCACGTCCATGACCCTCCCATGGGCTTCCTCCGGGTTTAAAATTTGGCGGGGGGCGAACGCTATCTCCTCGTAGACCGTCGGGTTGAAGAGTTGGTCGTCCGGGTCCTGGAATACGAGGCCTATCCTCCTACGGGCTTTAGGCAGTTGATTCCTTAATGGCTTCCCATCTAAGAGGACCTCACCTGTTTCGGGTTCTAGGAGGCCTGCTGCAACCATCAGGAGCGTGGTCTTGCCGCTCCCATTCGGCCCCATTACCGCTACGATTTCGTGCCTCTCCACGGTAAGATCTACCCCCTTAAGAACTTCGATATCTCCAGGGTATTTGAAGTGAACATCCTTCAGCATTAACATATTATCACCAGGAGAAATTCAATTCTAAAGCTAAAATTATTAGAGAAATTGAGAGTAAGATTATATCGTTAGCCCTAACCTCGGCTCGGCTCCCCCGCGAGGTTCTCCCGGAAGCAAAGGTTCTAGCTTCAATCGTCTTCCCCAGCCTCCATGCATGTTCGTATCCTCTTAGGATCAGATCGCCCACCACCGTTGCCATAAGCCCCCAAATATCCTTAAGTCTGGATCTGGCTATTATACGGGCCTCCCTGGCCGAGAGCATCTTGAGCGTATCCCTTAGGAATAATGGAATATAGATTATGGAGGTATTTAGCAGTAAGACGGCTTCTCCGGGAGCTTTAAAGCCCTCTATCCCCTTTACCACCCCCCTCCAGCCTACTATACAGGTGAGCGAGGTGAATATGGCTGCAGCGGCTGAAACTCTCGCTACGAAAAGTAACATAGCCTTCAAACCTTCCTCACTGAGGTTGAGGATTAGAGGACCCATGGAGAGGATTACCAGGGGCTTTCCAACCGTTATAAAGGGCAAGGGGATTGCAACTATAAAAGCCCATAGTAGGATAAATAGCTGCAGTTTAATCCAGGGGGTCATCGGTGAACGAGCGGATAGGATGAGGATCACGCTTAAGAATAATATAAGCAGTGGAAGTTTGAGGGTGTAGCTGAAGGCTGCCGTACCCGTGAGAATGAAAGCAGAGATGAGGGATATGGTGGGGTTGAGGTTTTTAGGATCAACTCCGCGGTCCAGGGTACTCATGGCTTCTGCCATGCTTTCCAGGAATTTATGAGTCAGGCTCTTCACTTAACTCACTGCGACCCTTGACTTCCTGCTCTCCTAAGTATGAGGCCCAGTCCGAAAATTATGCCGACTCCTATGAAGCCTGAGATTATGTAGCCCAGCTCGGCCGGTAGGCCCGGGACTGTGTAGTCCATGAAGGGTGTCCAGTTAATGGATTCTGTGAGGTCTTGGAGGTTAAGGACCTCAGCTGCCACGTCTAAAGGCTCATGGTATCCAACCATGTCTGCGAGGAAGACCCCGAATAATGGGCTCACCAGAACCAGGAATATGGCTAATCCGATGGCCCTCCGGGAGTACCCTCCTTTCTTAATGGACTGCTTTGCAGCCATTATCCCCTTCACCTCACCTCCGATAGAATAAGCTGTGGTGCTCTGCGGGAGATGTATACCACGGTTAATGCGGTAACGGCGCCCTCGATGAGTCCTAGGACGAGATGCCATCCCGCCATGATGGGCACGGTCACGGCGGGTCCATATGGGAAAGAGGGTGAGAAGCCTATCTCTAGGCCGCAGGCCGCCCCGGCCAGGGTTATCCCCAGCCATCCCCCGAGGAAGCCCCCGGCGGCGCGGACAGAGTCCCTGGCTCCGAGGAGGCGGACCAGGATCCGATAGGCGAAGTAGCCCACTAGGACGGCTATCACGGCCATGTTGAGGACGTTGGCCCCGAGGGCGGTTATTCCACCGTCGTGGAAGACCAGGCATTGGACGAGAAGCACCAGGAGCATGGGGAGGAAGCCCAGCCATGGGCCTAGGAGGATCCCCGCTAAGGCCCCGCCTACGAAGTGCAGGCTCGTCCCCCCCGGTATGGGCCAGTTCAGCATCTGAGCCGCGAATATTCCCGCGGCTAAGACCGAGATCAGGGGGGCGTTCTCCCCTGAGAGGGAGATCCTAGCCCTCCTGAGGGCGTAGAACCCATATAAAAGGGAGATGATGTACGTGATGGTCGCCGTTGAGAAATCGAGGAAACCGTCGGGTATGTGCACGTCCGACACCTCACTAGATATAGGGGATGCCTTAGGATATAAGTATTACTATTATTAATTTTAGTAATACTCAATGGATTGAGGGAAACTCAAACTTTATAGAGGGAACTCCGACGAGGAACATCCCCTAATAAACTCCCTCTCACCGATAGGGATAGGGCCCGGGAGGCCGAACCGACGAACGGCCCACCATATGCAGCCACCTTCAACGCATCCAGCGCCCAAGCGGCGGCTTTGATGTAAGCCGGTCATGGGATCAACTCTATCGAGGTGTGATGGTTTAATCATCCCTCGTTCAGCTGTGATTCTCGGGCGAGCCAATTTACGATGTTAAAATGTGTGGAATCCATGGAGGAGAAGGGTGTTCCAGGCTTGAAGCCGAGCCGGAGACCATAAAGTAGAGTTGAGATGAAGGCGGGCCTTCTAGATTGCCACCTGGATCAGCAGGCTTACAGACCCGGCGGTGCCGGCCGCTGAATCCCGTTAGATTCCTTTAAGGATCTCCTTGAAGCGGGCTATGCCCTTAACGGGCTCCGGGTCCACGCCCCTCAACACGGCGAGGTAATAGGATGTGTAATCTAGGAGGTAGATGGCCGTCCAGAGGGCCTCGAGGACGGAGGATCCCTCTCCCCAAATCTCGTATAGGGCTTGGACTCCCAGCTCATGGAGCAGCTGCTTCAAAGCCTCTATAATCTTCTTCTCTACGTCGTTCTCGAAGGGATCCCTTATCAGGACCACTGCCCTGCCGTCGAGGCCCCTCAGCCCTTCCCACGCCTCGACCTCGTTATGGCACAGTTCAGGGATCAGGTCGAAGTGTGCCTCCACCTTAGAGTTCTCGTTAAGCTGACATTTAAACCGTCTCGCCACGCTCCCCAGCCTCTCCAAGGCGTATATGGAGACCGGCCTGTCCATAAGCTGGGCCGCCAACCTCTTACTCGGATTATCGTCCATGGGAGTGCTAAACCCTATCCTGCCGTTGAGGGTCCTCATCCTTTCAGCGGCCCTCTCCACCTCGGATGCCTCAGCCAACCCTCCCCCGCATATCAGGTAAGCTATGGAGCCGAATATGGCCGGTAACGCGTATCTAGGGGGCATGCCCCCCTTAACCTTCAATAATGGGATCTTCAGCCTTGCGCATCTGTTCTCCAGTATCCCACCCGATGTAACAGCGTAGACGGCTAGCCCTCGGCCGACGGCCTCATCTACCTGCATCAGGGTCTCAAAGGTGTTCCCCGAGTAGCTGATGGCTATGAGGAGGTCCCTACCTCCAACGTGGCCGGGAAGCCTATAGGACCTGTTCACAAGGATCTCCCTATCCGTACTGGGGGAAAGCCAGTCGGACAGGAGGTCCCCGCATATAGCCGATCCCCCAAGCCCCCCCACTACTATGGACTTGTACAGGTCGAAGCTCGGGGGTTCAACCCCCTGGCCCGCAGCGGCGTTAAACGCGGAAAGCATCATCTCGGGGGCCTCCTCTAGGAGACCGAGCATACCGGATCTATCCACACCCCTTAAAAGGTTGGCGTCGTCGAGGATACCTGAATTCACGCTCTCCCACGCTCCTGATATAGATAGGTCAATAGAGAATAATTTAGGGAGCGAATAATATTTAAGGAACCCCCTCCACCCCTCTCAATGTGAAGGTTGGAGATCGAATGCACGGCTAACCGAGCCGTTTAAGGGATGAGGAGTTCCAGGAGGATCGAAGTTATGGGTAAGAGGATAATTGTGAGGAGGAGGGGTAGGGGCTCAGCGACGTTTAAGGCGCCGACCCATAGGAGGGTGGGGGCTGCAGGCCTCCCCCCTGTGGACATCAGGGAGTTAAGCGGGGTGATCATGGGCAAGGTTAAGGACCTGGTCCACGATCCCGGTAGGGGAGCCCCCATAGCATTAATAGAGTTTGAGAACGGGCAGGAATGTTATCTACCCGCCCCTGAGGAGCTCAGTCTAGGCCAGGAGATATCGAGGGGGATTACGGCGCCCCCTGAAATAGGGAACATCCTTCCTTTAAAGGCTATACCTGAGGGCACCATAGTCTGCAATATAGAGCTCAGCCCGGGGGACGGAGGGAAGATAGCGAGGTCCTCAGGTACATACGCGATGGTTGTAGCCCACACCCCCGCCGGCGTCCAGGTGAAGCTCCCCTCAGGCAGGAGCGTATACATTGATGAACGCTGCCGTGCCGTGATAGGGGTTGTAGCCGGCTCCGGGAGGATCGAGAAGCCCTTCCTGAAGGCGGGCGCCCACGCTAAGCTCATGGCCTCCAGGGGGAGGAGGTGGCCTAACGTCAGGGGACAAGCCATGATAGCCGCCTCCCATCCGTTCGGCGGTGGAAGACATAGACACCCAGGCAAACCCACAACCGTTTCAAGGCATGCCCCGCCTGGAAGGAAGGTGGGCCATATAGCCGCGAGGAAGACTGGTAGAGCAAAATCTAAGAGGAGAGCTTAAATAAAGGGAGACCGAGTAGAGTAATAGACGGTGAGGAAGCCCATGGTCAGGGAGTTCACGTATAGAGGCTACACGATGGATCAGATCCAGAGGACCTCCATGGACAAGTTCATCCAGCTCCTACCATCGAGGCAGAGGAGAAGCCTGCTGAGAGGCCTAACAGAGCAGCAGAGGATACTCCTGGAGAAGATAAGGGAGAATAGGAGGAGCCCCGAGGGTAAACCTGTTAAGACGCATTGCAGGGACATGGTGATCCTCCCCGAGATGGTCGGCCTCACCATAATGGTCCACAACGGGAAAGAATACGTACCGGTCAAGATCAGACCTGAGATGATAGGCCACTACCTAGGAGAATTCGCTATAACCTGTAGGAAGGTTACTCATGGAACCCCAGGGATAGGGGCCTCCAGATCGAGCATGTACGTGCCCTTAAAGTAGGTTAGGAGCATCCCCTCACACCCGCCGATCCCATGAGATGCCCGGGATAAAAGGGATACGAAGCGGGCAGACGGATCCGCATAGAGTCCCCGGCGGAGACCCTAACCCTAAACCATCGGAAAACTTTTTAATACGTTTCATCCATCGCTCTCAAGGATAGGGGAGCTTGAAATGCCCCATTGGAGATACTCCGTTAAAGAACTCGACCCGGATAGGAGCGTGAAATGCTCGGGGAGGGAGCTCAGCATATCCCCTAAGGCCTCTAGGGAGCTATGCCTATCCATAAAGGGGTTAAAGCTTGAGGATGCGAAGAAGTTCCTGGAGGCCGTAATCGATAGGAAGCTGCCGGTGCCCCTCCGTAGATATAATAAGGAGGTAGGCCATAGGAGGATGCCCTACAAGGGGTACGCGGGGAGGTACCCCGTCAAAGCCGCGAAAACCCTGCTGCGCCTATTAGAGGAGCTTGAATCCAACGCGGAATACAAGGGGTTAGACATCGAAAACCTTAAGATAATACACGCCGCCGCCCAACGCGGAAGGAAGATTAAGAGATATACCCCTAGGGCCTTCGGGAGGAGCAGCCCTAAATTCGATACTTTAACCCATATAGAGCTGGTGGGATACGAGGCCATATAACCTGACCCGACCTGATCCGATCTAACCGATAGTCTACCGGCATTAACTTAAAAAGAGAGTATGGAAACTCCATTATGGTAAGGCTGCGGAGAAGGGGAACGCACCCTAATAAACCATCGGGAAGATAATAGGGATGTCCGTGAATAAATACTTCGTCAGGGAGAGCCTGAGGAAGCAGGAGATAGACGAGTTCCTAGCCCGGGAATTGAAGAGGGCCGGCTACAGCAGATGCGAAATAGCTAAGACGCCGCTTGGAACCAGCGTGGTGATCTACGCCGCCAGGCCCGGCATGGTGATCGGGAGGCGCGGCCAAAGCATCAGGGACCTGACCAGGATGCTGGAGGAGAAGTTTAACCTGGAGAACCCTCAGATATCCGTTGCCCCGATCGACGTCCCGGAGCTAGACCCGAAGGTCGTAGCGGGCCAGATAACGGCGGCGTTGGAGAGGGGCATCCACTTCAGGAGGGCTGCCTACTGGGCCCTCAGGCGCGTCATGGAGGCTGGAGCCCTAGGTGCCGAGGTAACCGTAAGCGGCAAGTTGAGCACTGAGAGGGCCAGGTACGAGAAGTACAGGGAAGGATACCTCCCACGGTCTGGGGATCCCGCTATGAAGCAGCTTAGAACCGCCGTAGCCTACACCCAGCTTAAGCCTGGAATATTCGGGGTCAAGGTTACGATCCTCCCCCCGGATGCAAAGTTTCCGGACAGGCCCTCCATGAGGGAGGTGACCCCGGAGGAGACGGCGCCCAGGGAAGCCGGGACCCTTGAGGAGGCTCCGGCCCCCGTAGAAGAGGAGGTGGGGGAACCTGCCCCTGTTGAGGATGAGGGAAATAAGGGAGATGAAACCTGAGGAAAGGGTCAGAAAGCTTCGAGAGCTCAGGGTTGAGCTGAGCAAGCTCAGGACGACCGTGGAATCAGGGGGGACCGTGGAGAACCCCGCCAGGATAAGGGAGATTAAACGCGCCATAGCCCGGATACTAACCGTCCAGAGGGAGGAGGAGAAGCGTGACCGAGATAAATCCGAGAAACCTCGTCCACCATGAACTCATCGGGTTAGAGGTTGAGGTATCCTCTTCAAAGGATCCATCCCATAAAAAAGTTAAAGGACAGATCATAGATGAGACCCGGAACATGATCCTGATAGAGAAGGACTCCGGGAGGAGGGCTATGATCCCTAAAGCCCCATCCACTTTCACCTTTAAACTCCCGGACGGGAGGAGGATCCTAGTCGAAGGGAAGCTTATAATCGGCAGACCTGAGGAGAGGCTTAAGAGGAGGGAGAGATCATGGTGAGAACCATGAATATAGGCTTGGAAACCCAGCCGCCGAAACAGAGCTGCGACGATGAAAACTGCCCCTACCATGGAAGCCTCAGGGTGAGGGGAAGGATCCTAACCGGGATAGTCGTGAGCGATAAGATGAGGAAGACCGTCACCGTAGAAAGAGAATACTTGCATTATGTAAAGAAATATATGCGATACGAGAAGCGTCGAAGCAGGATACTGGCCCACAATCCCCCCTGCATATCAGCTGAGTCCGGCGACACGGTTAAGATAGCGGAATGTAAACCCATAGCCAAAAATGTAGCGTTCGTAGTGGTTGAGAAGAAGAGGGAGGCTTGAAAGAGCCCCGTCCAACGATCCCTCCTCAGCCTCAACCAGAATAAATAATAAGTAGGGTTAGATGAAGTGGTTGTAGAGGGGCGTAGAGGCTCATCCCACCCGGGTAATCCCAGCTGGAAACGGTATGATTCCAGTATGGCGGGCCTGGAACCGGGGAATCCCAGGTGGTCGGGTAGACCCCTCAGGGAAGCGAAGAAGTTAAATCCAGGTTATGGAAATTTTTAGTCGGAGCGGTATAGCAATTGCCAAGGCCTAAGACTCGAGCTGTATCAGCCAAGGGCGTAGTGGAGTATAAGCCCCGGATCTCCAGGGGTCTCCCAGCGGGGGCTAGGCTCCTCTGCGCGGATAATACAGGAGCTAAAATACTGCGCATACTCACGGTCGACGGTTATAAGGCTAGGCTGAGGAGGATACCCACCTCATGTGTAGGGGAGATGGTCAAGGTTTCCGTAGTTAAGGGGCCTCCGGACCTCAGGAAACAGGTCTTGTCAGCGGTGGTGGTGAGGCAGAGGAAGCCATACCGCCGCAAGGACGGCACATGGATACAATTCGAGGATAATGCGGCGGTTCTCATGACCCCTGAAGGCGACTTGAAGGGAACCGAGATAAGGGGTCCAATAGCCCGTGAGGCAGCTGAGAGATGGCCTAGGATAGCCGCCGTGGCAAGCATAATCATATGAGGATAGACCTTGGATAAGGCAATCCGGGAGGTAGAGGAGGCCCCATCATATCTCGCATATACCGCCGCGGCCCGGCCTAAAGGCTCGAGGGGAATAACTGGAACAGGGGAGGATACCAGCCTTTAAGGATTTACGATGCGGCTGGGCCGGCGGATCCCATAACCGACAGAAAAGTTTTAAACATGGACGTGTACTCCCTCATCTCATCCGTCACATCCCCTCCAGGATAAGGTGTGGAGAGATATGGCTGCCCAACTGGCCGTAGCATCCCAGGAGAATCCCATGCGCAGGATAAGGATAGGTAAGGTAGTCGTGAACATCTCCGTGGGGAAATCGGGGGAACCCTTGGAGAAGGCTGCTCAGGTACTCCAAGGGATTACAGGTCATAAGCCCGCCCAGAGAAGGGCTAAGAAGACGATTAAGAACTTCGGGATAAGGAAGGGGGAGCCGATATCGTGCATGGTAACCCTTAGAGGAGGGGATGCAAGCGCCTTCCTGGAGAGGGCTTTAGAAGCCGTGGGGCGTAGGCTTAAACTATCATCCTTCGACGACGAGGGAAATGTATCCTTCGGGTTGAAGGAGCATATAGAGATACCCGGCGTCAAATACGATCCTGAGCTGGGAATATATGGGATGAACATAAACGTCTACCTTGAAAGGCCGGGATACAGGGTGAAGAGGCGGCGTAGAAGCCCCTCATCCATCGGTAAGGCCCATAAGATAACGCGTGAGGAAGCTGTCAAGTTCATGGAGGAGACGTTCTCGGTTCAAATAGGAGGTTAACCATAAATTGGCTAAGTATAAGCCTAGGAAGGAGAGGAAGTTCGGTAAAAGCGCCCATCCATGCCGTAGATGCGGCCAACAAGGGGCAGTGATCCGGAGGTATGGCCTCAACCTATGCAGGCAATGCTTCAGGGAAGTAGCCAGGGACCTAGGGTTCAAGAAGTACTCGTAGCCGGCTGAAGACCCGTTTCAGGGTTAAATCCGAGGTGGAGGAAGGAATATTTGAGCTATCAGATAGAAGTCGAGGAGAGGGAGGTTCCGATACCTGAGGGTGTAGAGGTAAAGCTGGATGGCAAGACTATAGAGGTTAGGGGGAGTATGGGAGCTCTGAGAGAGGATTTCTCCCATGCCCCCGTTGAACTAAGGCTCGACAGGGATCGTATCCGCGTCTACGCGGCGTGGCCTAGGAAGCGTCAAAGGGCCCTCGTCAACACCATCGCCTCACTGATAAAGAACATGATAACTGGGGTAACCGAAGGCTTCACCTACAAGCTTAAGATAGTCTACGCGCACTTCCCCACCTCCGTTAAAGTGGATAAGGCTAGGAAGAGGGTGGTGATCGAGAACTTTATGGGGGAGAAGGCGCCTAGGACGGCTCGTATAGTTGGAGACGTGGAGGTTGAAGTATCGGGGGACGAGATAACGGTGAAGGGTATCCGCCTCCAAGACGTAAGCCAGACCGCCGCCAACATCGAGCAGGCCACTAAGGTTAAGGGCAAAGATCTACGGGTCTTCCTCGATGGAATCTACGTATATGAGAAGCGGGGGAGGTAGGAGCCTTGGAGAAGCCGAGTTTCATCCGCCAAGAGAGCTGGCGTTACAGACGCGTAAAGGATAAGTGGCGTAGGCCTAAGGGTGGAAGCAGCCGTATGAGGAAGAGGATAAGCGGTCTACCCCCATTGGTCTCGGTTGGATACGGCAGCCCGAGGACCGCCAGGGGCATCCATCCATCCGGGCTCAGGGAGGTCCTCGTATATAACCCCGGGCAGCTCGACGGGTTAAACCCCCGGGAGGAAGCCGTGAGGATCGCATCGACCGTAGGTGAGAGGAAGAGGCTGGCCATGATAGAGAAGGCCGGGAGCCTAGGATTAAAGGTTCTGAACCCGCCCCGAACAGCCGAGGAGGCCAGGCTGGAGGAGGCGCCGCTGGAGGGATCCGAGGAGTGAGTTTAAAGGTTCAGAAAAGGCTGGCCGCCGAGCTCCTCAAGGTGGGGGAATCCCGCGTCTGGATAGATCCAGAATCCATCGAGAGGGTGGAGGCGGCTATAACACGGGAGGAGATTAGAAGGCTGATCCATGAAAAAGTGATAAGAAGCCTCCCGGAGCATGGGGTAAGCAGAGGCCGAGCAAGGTCTAAACCGAGAAGGAGGGGGCCTGGAAGCAGGAAAGGATCCACGACCGATAGGAAGACCCTATGGATAAACAGGATAAGAAGGCTCAGGAGGATCCTGAGGCAGCTCAGGGGCTCGAAGAAGATCTCAAAGGATATTTATAGAAGGCTCTACCTTTTAGCTAAGGGAGGGGCCTTCAGGGACGCCTCCCACCTGAAGGAATATATCGAGAGGCACGGCCTAATAAGGAAGAGATAGAGAAGATAGAGATGAAAAGGATAAGATAATATGGGATTTAAGGGATGAACGTAGAGATGAGCGAGGCGGGATGGATCCCTAAAACCAAGCTCGGCCAAATGGTTCAAAGCGGCCAGATAGTTAGTATATCCGAAATATTCGCTCAAGGCTTCAAGATAAAGGAGCCTGAGATAGTGGACGTCCTCCTGCCGGATTTGAAGCAGGAGGTATTAGGGATAGGGCTCGTCCAGAAGCAGACGGATGCAGGGGAGAGGTCCCGCTTCAAGGCGGTGGTGGCCGTAGGCAACATGGCTGGATATGTAGGGCTAGGTACGGGAAAGGCCAGGCAGGTGAGGGCGGCCATAGAGAAGGCCACCGTTCAAGCTAAACTCAACGTGATACCCGTGAGGAGGGGGTGTGGAAGCTGGGAGTGCAGATGCGATCTCCCCCACTCACTCCCCTTCAAGGTATCGGGTAAATGCGGCAGCGTAAGGTTCGAGGCAATGCCCGGGCCCAGGGGGTTAGGCCTGGTCGCGGGCGAGGTACCTAAGACTATACTCCACCTCGCGGGTATAAAGGACTGCTGGACGAGGAGCTCAGGCGCCACCTCAACCCTGTCGTCGACAGCCCTCGCGGTGTTCGACGCCCTGAGGAACACGTATAGGCTGGTATCCCCTGTGGACTGGGTGAGGTAGGCCCATGGGCGCCATGGATGACGGGTCGAGATGCCTCGTCGCGGTGAGGCTCAGGGGGACGGCTAGGATAAACCCGGAGCTCCAGAAGACCTTAGAGTCGTTAAGGCTTAAATCGAAGTATAATGCGGTGCTCCTCTACGAGACCCCTAGCATAAAGGGGATGCTCCAAAGGGCGAAGGACCACGTGACATGGGGTGAAGTTGACGCGGATACGATAGCCCGCCTGCTCGAGGGGAGGGGACGCGCAACTGGAAACCGTCGGATAGACGACGAATACGTGAGAGGGGAGTTCCCTGAATACGGCTCCGTCGAGAAGTTGGCGGCGGCTATAGCTTCAGGGAGCATCCCCCTCGAGAAACTCTGGAGGTCCGGGGTGAAGCCTGTCTTCCGCCTCCACCCCCCGAAGGGGGGCTTCGATAAGACCATTAAGAGGGCGTACGGCTCCGGGGGGGAGCTAGGGTACAGGGGCCCGGACATTAAATACCTGATAGAGAGGATGATTTAGAAGCAAGCCCCTATCCCACCCGTGGGAGGGATGGATGGGCCTCACACCCGATGTTAAACTTTTATATCGGGGCCATCGGTATTAAGGATTATTGGGCGGGTTTAAGAGATGCCCCCGGATCCGAGAAGGAAACGCCACACCTGGTTCGGCGACCCCAACAGATGGGATTACGAGGACTGGCCCGATGAACCAGACTATAGTGAATCGGATGAAGACGACTCGGAAGAAGGATATATTCGGGAGAGGTATCCGCAGCCGCCTAGGAACCGCAGGGAAGTAGAGGTTCAAAGGGCCCTGAGGATGATCCATAGGGTAAGGGATCTATACGATCCATTAATGGACGTAATAGAATGCTCGGAGAGCATAATCGTAGCCGCCGAACTCCACGGGGTTAAGACCTATAATATAGCCATAAAGATCGTGGACCGGTCCCTCACCATAGGGTTTAAAAGGGGTGAAACCAGGAACATAAGGGTGCTTAAACTGCCTAAGCCAGTGGATCCTAAGCCTATTCAAAGCCTCTATAAAAACGGGGTGCTCTTCCTGGAACTGAGGAAGTCCGAACACCCGGTGGACACGGCTGTAATCCCCATAGGCAGCTCGGAATAGAGGAAAGGGAGAGAAGGATCGTCCAGACCGGGTCCATCGGGTATTCCTGAAGCAAAGTTTATCTCTACGGGTTACCTGCAGCAAACTAAAATCGGGGAGAATGGTGAACTATGGCTACCAGGCTTAGGAAGGTTCGGAAACTCAGGGGCAGCAGAACCCATGGATGGGGTATCTCCGGGCAGCACAGGGGTATAGGCATGAGGGGCGGCCACGGCAAGGCTGGATGGTGTAAACATAAATGGACTTACACGGTGAAATATGGGAGGAGCGGCGGAGATGAGAAGGGCTTCAGGAACCCTACGAGCAGGAGCCTAAAGGTTTTAAACCTAAGCCAGCTGGAGGACCTGATCCACAAACTTGAGGGATCCAATGAACGCTTATCCATGAGAGGAGGCAAATACTTCATAGACCTGAAGGCCCTAGGCTATGAGAAGCTGCTGGGGAAGGGGAGGATAAAAACGCCCGTGATCATATCCATCCCTAGATGCTCTGAAAAAGCCAGGGAGAAACTTGAGGAGGCGGGAGGCTCAATAGCCCTACAAGAGGCTGAAGCCCAACCGCAGATAAACCAGGGTTAATCAGTTAACTAATTAACCAGCCCAATAGGGATAATATTATTAATAAATAGGAATAATAAGATAGTCGGTGATTATTATTTAATTGACTGGTTGGGTTTGATTAGGTTGGTGGGATGGAGGGAGCTGCGCTGAGGTTCATCGAGTTATTCAGGCCCCTAGGCAGATATGTCTTGGAGGTTTCCCCCCCGCAGAAGAAGGTATCCTTCAATGAGAAGCTCCTCTGGACCGGTATGGCGTTGATAATATACTTCATAATGTCGGAGGTTCCGCTCTATGGGATGGGGGCCGGGGAAGCCGACCCGTTCGGTGCCCTCCGGGTAATATTCGCCTCTAAGAGGGGTACGTTGATGGAGCTCGGGATAGGCCCCATAGTGACTGCAGGCCTGATACTTCAGATCCTCTCAGGATCCAAGATGATAGATCTGGACATGAAGGATCCCGGCGATAGAGCCCTATTCACCACCGCCAGCAAGGTCCTATCGGTCGTGATGATCCTGTTCGAGGCCTTGGCCTTCATAATCGGGGGGGTCTACGGGAACCTAACTCCTCAGGCCAAGCTCGTGATCCTGATCCAGTTGATGGCGGCTGGGATAGTCGTGATGCTCTTAGACGAGCTCCTCCAGAAGGGATGGGGCTTCGGCAGCGGCATAAGCCTGTTCATAGCGGCGGGGGTGGCTCAGACCATATGGTGGAGCGCCTTCGCCCCATTAGGCCCCCTATCCGACGGTAAATATTTAGGGGCTGTGCTCGCTTTCGTTCAGTCCCTACAGAGGGGGGAGTCCCTCCTCAAAGCGTTTTATAGGACTGGGGGTCTACCCGACATGCTCGGCTTAATCACGACGGTGGCGGTCTTCCTCATAATAATATACTTGAACGGGTTAAGGGTTGAAATCCCCGTCTCATATGCCAAGTATAGGGGGTACCGCAGCAAGTTCCCCTTGAAACTCCTCTACGTATCCAATATCCCGGTCATATTCGCCTCAGCCCTCTTCGGGAACATATACTTCATATCGCAGATCATATGGGCGAGGTATAACCAGGCGGGGGCGAACCCGTGGCTCAGCCTCCTAGGAACGTTCGAGAGGCAGGGAACCCAATACGTCCCGAAGGGCGGCCTAGCATACTACGTGATCTCCCCTAGAAGCCTGAGCGACGTTCTCGGCGACCCCGTGAGGGCAGGGGTATTCACGGCTATAATGGTCTTAACCTGCATCTTCTTCGCGGTTACTTGGGTTGAAGTCGGCGGGATGGACGCTCGATCGGTCGCCAAACAGCTCCTGGACTCGGGTATGCAGATAGAGGGCTTCAGGAGATCCTATACCCCGATCCAGCAGCTGCTCTCCAGGTATATCCCCACCGTCACGGTCCTAGGCGGAATAATCATCGGCCTAATAGCCTCCCTATCGGACTTCCTAGGCGCCTTCGGGTCGGGTGTAGGCATACTCCTAATGGTGGGCATATTAGAGCAGTATTATCAGATACTGGCCCAGGAGAGGATCGCCGAGATGTATCCCGCCATCGGGGCCCTCCTCGGCAGGTGAGGAGCCATGGCACCTCTCTCCATATTGGACTCCCTAATAGAATCGGTTGCAAGGTTTCTATCCCCCTATTCCGGGATCCCGGATTCGACGCTCCTCATATTAGCAGTGGCCGCCCTACTATCCTTCATAACATCCGCCGCGAATAGGCTCCTCGTGGACGTGAAGAAGATGAAGGAGGTTATGGATGAGGTTAACGCGTGGAGGATGCAGCTTGAAAAAGCCAAGAAGAGCAATGATAAGAAGCTCCTCGCGAAGGTGATGAAGAGGCAGGAGGCCATAATGAAGCTTCAAAGCCGGGCCATGTGGGATAGGATGAAGGTGAGCCTAATATTCCTCGCGCCCTTCTGGATAATATTCATGGTATTAAGCAGGTTCTACGCTTCAACACCCGTGGCTTTATCCCCCTTCTCCATACCCCTACTCCTCTCAGGATCCCTCGACCCGACATATGGGGCACACCAGCTATTATTCTTCTCCTGGTACATAATATGCAGCTTCGCGGTGAGCCTCCCCCTCTCCAGGATCCTAGGGGTGAACCCTGAGGATTAAGGCGCCGAGAGGCGCATAGCCCATCCGGATATAAATGAGACGCGGGAGTTGAGAGGCTTTTGAGGAAGGATGGAATAGTGATAGCCATGGGAGGCCTCCATGGGACGGGGAAGACCACCTACGCCAAGGCCTTAGCCCAACAGTTCAGCCTGAGGCACGTCTCCGCGGGGGAGGCCTTCAGGAAACTAGCCGAGGAGGAGGGCCTAACCCTTCGGGAGCTCGCGGAGAAGGCGGAGATGGATCCCTCCATCGATCGGCGTATAGACGAGGCTGTGAAGAAGGAGGCTGCGCTCGGATCCGTGGTGATCGACGGCCAATTGGCGGCGTGGATGGCGGGGGATAACGCGGACCTCAAGATATACTTGACGGCGCCGGACAAGGTTAGGTTTGAGAGGATAGCCTGCAGGGATGGCTTAACCCTCCAAGAGGCCGAGCATACGACTAGGGAGCGGGAGGCCCGGGAGATGCGGCGGTTCAAGGAGCTATACGGGATCGACGTGAAGGACCTCTCAATATACCACCTCATAATCGATACTTCGCTCCTACCTTTGGAGGAGACCATGAAAACCCTTAAGAATATAGTCTCCGACTACATCCAGGAGAGAGGAAGGAGGAGGTAGTGGCTGTGTCCGTCGCAGATGTAGGCGCCATATGCATAAAAGTTAAGGGGAGGGAGAAGGGGAGGAAATGCATAGTCGTAGACGTGATCGATAAAAACTTCGTCCTCGTCACGGGGCCTAAAGCCGTCTCCGGCGTCAAGAGGCGTAGAGTAAACGTCAGCCACCTATCCCCTACGGGTGAGAGGCTAGACCTGAAGAGGGGGGCCTCGGACGAGGAGGTCCTGGAAGCCCTGAAGAAGCATGGGAAAGAAGAGTTTATGAAGGGATGAAAACCCTCCTCCACCCCCGTTACAAGGATTCGGCGAGAAAGCTCCCGACTTTAACCGTGGAGAGCGTCAAAGCGGCCTATCCCCGCCCCAAGTTCTCCCTGGATACTTTGACCTCATCGAAGCTTTGAACGCTAGCCCCCAAGCCCTCTATACACTCCTTAACGTCGCCTATATCTATAGCGTCCCCCTCCAGGGAGACCTTAATGGTCTCCGTATGCTGGTCTATCTCGGCGAGGTTTATGTCCACGCTGCTCACCCCCTTACATTCAGCCAGCCTCGATGCAAGCTCATATATCGGCGGCTCCCTCGGCTTCAAGACGTCTAAGACGAGCTTCCTAACCTTAACGTATCCGCTGTTCCCGGACAAGCATCATCCCTCGGAAAGGATCATCCTCTAAACCCATCTATACGCCGCCTATAAATAGGATTATGGCGGCGGTCGCTAAACCTATGGCCAGCGTCTTAACCCCTGAGATGATAAGTTTCTCCCCGCTTATCCTGCCTAGGAAGATTCCTAGGAGGAAGAGCATCGCCATTATAGCAGCTATCGAGGAGTAAACCGCGCAAGTGGGCGTCATAAAGTCTAGGGCGGCTAAGAGGAAGGGCGTCAACGCTATCATCCCGGCCATCAACGGGGCTCCCCCATCCACCAATGCCACCCATACGGTGGCCGCCTTCATGGCCCTGGCATGGATGGAGTTCTCCATGTCGCGGAGCATTGCCTTCTCAAGCTCCTGTAGGTCTCGGCTCCGCTCAGCCCTCTCCGCCATGTAGGCTCCTGAAAGACCTGAAATAGCCATGGCGAGGCTCGCTCCGAACCCGGCGCCTAGAATCATCTGCACCTCCATCCTCCCATAAGCGTAGGAGCCCATCACGATCCCCAGCATCGTTAAAGCCCCGTCGAACGTATTCATAACGAAATATCTCCTAGAAATCTCGGATATACCTGAGAATCTAATATGCTCCCTAAAATCTGATAATTTCTCCAGTATCATCTAAGTCCTCCTGGGCTTACGGGAACCCTTCCAGGAAAATCCTTTCACATCCCAATCGGCTTCCCAACAGCCTCCGACGCCTTAATATTAAAAATGGGAGAACCCATATATTTAAGTTATGTTTCCAAGTGCACACGTGACCGGCGAAAACAACCTATTTTAATTTATTTTTTAGACGTTTCCCGTCTCCAAGGAGTACACGGGTTGAACATAATAATATGCCTTTCAAGGTGGCTTCCCCTCGGTTATACGGGTTCTGGTCTACTTCGTCGTTTTATGTAGGCCTTGGTCTTCACCGGGTCTTGTCTCCCTCCTGGGTTCATTGGGGGCTCGGCGTAACCCTCAAACCCCGTCGGGTCGAACCCACCCCACAAATCCCATCTCAAGCCGTTTCCAGCTTGAAATCATCTATGTGGGGGAAGCCCCTCCATCTAAAGGCTTTCTGCATCATTCCAGAGTCCGCGCTACAGTCGGAGAAAGACAGTTCTCATCTATTTAAGCCTATCTACCTTGAAACTGCTGATTACGGCGTATACCTCCAAGGCTCCCCTCTAGGCGAAGCTCCCTCAGCCAGGGGATAAGCCTTAGCCTTAACCTTAACTATCCTCAACCCGGTAAACCTCCACCCATATTCACTACAGAACGGTCAGCTATCTATAATCATTGGGTTAATATGATCTTCTCCATCGGCTATTGGTCTACCGGATTCCGATAGGTCTAGGTGGACGGTCGACTATCATGCGGGGGATAGCCTATACTTCGCATCTGCTGAAGGCGATGGCGCTTATCGTCGTCAATGTGAGGCTTAGAGTGGCTAAGGCTGCGAGGTCTACGTATATGGGTATGGCCGACGCGCCTATCAGCCATCCCCTTAAGCCGTCAACGGCGTAGGTTAAAGGGTTGAGGAGCATCACGGTCTTCATCCATGCTGGAGCCGACTGGATCGGGAAGAAGGCGCTTGAGAGGAATATAAGGGGCATTATGAGGAGGTTCATTATGAGCTGGAAGCCGTGGAAGTCTTCAAGTCTGGAGGCTATGGTTAGGCCTAGGCTTGCCGAGGAGAAGGCCGTTAAAGCCATGAATGCTAATGCGGGGAGGATCCCCAGAGGGTTCACCTTCACCCCTAGCAGGAGGCTGATCCCTAGGACGATGAGGCCCTGGGCCACGGCTATGGTGGAGCCTCCCAGGGTCTGCCCGAAGGCTATGGTGAGCCTGCTCACAGGCGCCACTAGAACCTCTTTGAGGAAGCCGAACTGTCTATCCCAGATAACCGATACTCCTGCGAAGATCGATGAGAAGACGACGGACATGGTTATCATCCCAGGCGCTAGGAAATCCATATAGTTCAGGTCTAACCCGAACCTGAAGGAGCTGAACCCGAACCCGAAGACTGTTAGGAAGAAGAAGGGCTGCACGATGTTCGCTACGAGCCTGCTCCTAGCCCTGATGAACCTCTTCATCTGCCTAAGCCATAGGACGTAGATCGCCTGTAAATCCGCGTTACCATTCATCTCCTAAGCCACCTCCCAGCCATGGGCTTCACCTCCCCACTTGAACCCGCCCCGTCTCCCCTTATCGTGCTCCCCGTGTAGTGGAGGTAGACGTCCTCTAGGCTGGGCTTCCTCAGGCTTATGGAGGTGACGTCTACATCCTCCTCCTCGGCTATCCTCACTATGACGGGGATCTTATCCTCCCCCTCCCTGACGTAAACCTCTAAGGTATCGTCGTGAAGTATCACCTTCCTCACCCAATCTATTCCTTCAAGCCTAAGCCTGAGCCTCTCGCAGGACCCGCAGCCCACGGTTATAACGTCGTTTCCCACGGTGTTCCTCAGGTTTCCAGGGGAGTCCACGACTATTATCCTGCCATGGTCTATTATCGCGATCCTATCCGATAAGTATTCAGCCTCCTCCATGTAATGGGTCGTCAAAAGGATGGTTATCCCCTCATCCCTGTTCAACTTGAGGATGTAATCCCATATAGCCCTCCTAGTCTGGACGTCCAGGCCTAGCGTAGGCTCATCCAGGAAGAGGACCCTAGGATAATGCATCAACCCCCTCGCGATCTCAAGCCTCCTCCTCATACCCCCGGAATAATTCTTGACGAGCTGGCCCGCCTCCCCCTCCAATCCCACCAGCTCTAGGACTTCACGGATCCTCCTATCTCTCTCCCCCCTGCTTAAACCATAGATCCTGGCATGGAAGTCCAGGTTCTCCCTACCGGTCAACTGGTCATCCAAGGCGGGATCCTGGAACACTATCCCTATGGACCTCCTAACCCTATCCGGCTCCCTGACGACATCGTAGCCGGCAACCCTTGCATGGCCGGAGGTAGGCTTGAGGAGGGTTGAAAGCAACTTTATCGTGGTAGTCTTACCGGCACCGTTAGGGCCGAGGAAACCGAATATCTCCCCCTCCCCAACGCTCATGCTGATATGATCTACGGCCACCAGGGATCCATTATAGACCTTAGTCAGATCCCAAGCCTCTATGGCGGGCATCCACAACACCACTACGACGGCGACGAACCCTAGATAAATAGGAGGGCGAGAGATAAACTATGCCATGCTGTTTAAACTAAACCTAAAGCTGTTGAGGCTATGAGAAGATGCTCGACGCGCTTGAGGAGGATATACCCCTCATCGCGGCTCGACGGGCTCCCACCACCATACTACACCGTAATACTTCTCATTATCGTGGTTGTTAGTTTCCCCTAACCTTCTTCGCGGCCTTCGAGGTCACCTCCAGGATTTTCTCAGCCACTTGGAGCGGGGTGGAGCGGAGCCCGCAGTCGGGATGAACATACCTAACCTTTTCGAGGCCTATCCTCGAGGAGGCCAGGTGGACTATCCGGGCGGCCTCCTCCACGGTTTCGACGGCATCCTGTTCCACAGCCCCTACGGATACGCAGCCTACGCCTAGGAGCCTCTCCTTCTCGCAGAGGATTTGCAGGGGCAGCCTCCTATTCGCCTCCTCAACCTTGCCTGCGAAGGCTAGGCTTAGGCATCCAACCCTCACGTTTAGGAGGTGGGTTAATAGGTCCGGTATCCTCGTGAGGTCGCCGCATACGTGGAGGCTCAGCTTCTCCAAGGATTCCCTGCTGTCTCCTATGCCCTTGAGGGCTGTGTTCACGGCCTCCACGGCCAGCTTGGGATTCAGGTATCCCGCTGAGATACCCGGCTCATCTATCTGGACTAGGACTCCATGGGCTAGGGCCTCGGATACAATGGAATTTAAGGCCTCAGCCACATCCAGGTAGAGGCTTGGATCGCCTATCCCCTTATAGGCGTCGGTTTTAACAGCCCTGGCTGCACATGTGAAGGCCAGGGTGACAGGCCCTGTAACGCTGAGCTTTAACCCCTCCGCCTTAAACCCTCCTTTCCCTAGATGGTTCAAGGCCGTCTTCAGATCCCTTATCTTGAAGGTTTCGGAGGGATCCCTGGGGGGTCTAACCCGCCCCGCCACGTAGGGTCCATTCTTCCCCGGGGATAAGCCGGGCAGGTCGGAGAAGTATCCGATCATATCGGTCCTCTGCTCCCCATCTGAGATGACCTCGATTCCATGTCGCAGCTGGAGATCTACGGCCATGGCTATGGAGGAGGCGAGGTCACCCGATAGACGGGGGAGGCTTCCGATCACCGTGGAGTAGAGCATAGGGGATACCCATCCAGCCGGTTCAGCCTATACGTCTAGAGGTAGGGGAGCATCATATGCCCATCCATTTTAACTTTATGGAGGATAAAGGCTCTCCTAGGGCACTTGTTTGAAGGGGAACATCCAGTAGTATCCCACTAGCACGGCTATGCAGTAGGCTAGGATAATTATTCGGGGCGGCCTCTGATCTAGGATGAGGTGGCTTATAGCCAGGGCTACGGCTGGAACCGTGTTAAGGAAGTAGAAGAGGTACATTATCCTGTGGCCGAGGATGGACATGGGATAGAATGGAAGGTAGGTTAATGCGAACCATAAGACCGCGAGCAGAGTGTATCCTCTACGGTCCTCGTAGAAGGAGTAGGCTGCATAGATCACGGAGGGTAAGGCCAGGTATATGAGCAGAGGGTTCATGGCTCCCGTGAAGGCTATCGAGGGATAAGTCCTCACCAGCTGGCTGTCCTGGTAGACGTTCACGTTGACCGTGAGATATGGGATCTTAACCTCGTTCAGGAGCCACTGCCAGGGATAGCTCTCGATGCCCTCCGGGACTTCCCTGGTCAACGCCTTCGTATACTCGTATATGAAGGCCATATGGTCGAAGGGGTTCGAGTATCCAACCCAGAGCCTATCCATAAGGGCGAGGATGAGGATCCCCGAGGCCGCGTAGACGATGGTGTACCTTTCAAGCCACTCGAAGAGCCTGGGCCAGTCGATCCTCTTACCCGTCTCGCCTCCGCCCTTAGCTATCCAGAAATGACTTAGGAAATGATATACGATTATCACGGCGAAACCGTATAACCCGCCGAGCTTACATAGGGTGCTCAAGGCCAGGGCTAAGGCTGAGAGGAGATGCCTCCCCGACGCGTAGAGGTAGAAGCCTAGGAGCATGAAGCCCAGCATGAAAACGTCTAGGGTGGCGATGCGCCCATGCACGTAGAAGAGGTTATCGAAGTTGAGGATGAAGCTCGCCAGGAGGGCTAGATCCGAGCGGCCCGAGATCCTTTTGACGAGGAGATAGAAGAGGAAGAGGCTTAGAGACCCGAAGAATACGCTGGGGATCCTCCAACCCCAAGGGTTATCTCCGAGGATCCTCATGGAGAGGGCTATCAAGCCCTTAGCCAGGAAGGGATGCTCATGGTTCGGATCCAACCCTGGAGGCGCATCCGGATAGACGTCAGGGTCATGGGGTAGACCCAATATGATCCTGGCCACGTTCACATAATACTTCTCATCGAATATGAGGGATCCCTCAGGCTTGTCAAGCCATAAAACCCTGAGCGCCAAGCCCACGGCGAATACGATGAGGAACCATAGATCGAACCTATCCCTCCTAGGATCGAAACCGAAGCCTCGACCATGAGCATGATCCTGACCCTGAGCTTGACCTTGGCCCTCCAATCCAGGATCTTCCAATCCGCCTATCCCCCTCCGAGATGGATCCCCTCACAACTTCGCGCCGGCACCGCCTCCCAGCCGTATACAGCGGTCTCACCCCTCCTCGACATGCTCCTCCTATAGGCGAGGAGGAGGATCAAGGCCGAGGCCCCTGAAGCGGCCACCCCTATCAAAGCCCATAAGGGCCTTTGCTGAGGCGAAGCCTCCTCGAGAGGCCGAGTATAGACTGTGGTGGTACAGGTCTCAGTGAACGTAACGGTCACCACCTCCACCACGTTGAAGGGAGGCTCAACCTGTACGACTTCACGGTGTTCCACACCGTCCACATCGTAGACCAAGACCAGATAGACCATGTGGGAACCGGCCGCGACATCTCCAGGCACGTTAAAGCCTATACCGAAAGTTATGGATCCCCCAGGGTCAAGCCTATGAGGCTTCTCACTACCACCGCCGTAGAAGTATATTCCTTCATTCATCCAGTCGAAGCGGAGGCCCACGAACCGGAGCGTTAAACCCTTCTCCAGCCTATTCGACACAGTGACATCCACGATGGATACGGCGCCCGGAGGAAGCGCATCCCCATCCCTCCAGGAGAGGCTTAAACCTAATCCCTCATCGAAGGCGTAGCAGGGGACCGCTGAAGCCGGGAGATAACCGGGAGGATGCGGCGAAGCAGCATATAGTAAAGATAAAAGGAGCGATAACGAGAATAATAATAGGATTTTGAGGGGGGCTGTCCCCCTAAACCGGATATAACGGGTACTCATCATATTGTACTCAACTCCTCCAGCGATTTTTTTAATCCATATGACTTTTCTCCGCCGATCAAAGGCCGACCGATCCACCTCATACTAAATAGGATAGGGGAGATGTCATAAAAAGGTTAAAGGCTGCGAATGAATGAAGATTTAGGGCATATCCCTGGACCCTTATCTTCTTTGTGATCTCCTCTACAGGTGATGGGGCCTCCGCCTATACAACTTATATATGAAGTATAAGCGGTGGGGAACTGAACGTGGAGCAGGGTGGGTTCGTAGAGGCGAGCACGGTTGAATGGACCCTTACAGGGGTCGGGGACTACTCTATAACCTGTGTCGCTAGGAGTTAAGGCTATAATGATGGTGAGATTGTGCAGTCCGAGACAGTTATACCTGAAGTGGTTTCGCCTCTCGGAATATTCTTTGTGGCTTTAACGGTGCTCTACATCCTGCTGTGGGGGTTAGGTGGAGGCGTGGGGGAGACCCGGTGCGAGCCTAACCAAGTTCACGTAATGCCTATCGAAAAATTTGGGATCCCTCAGGCTTGAAGCCATAAACCTAAGCTCTAAGCCCACCAAGACTACAGCCGCCAAAGACTGCATTGGGAGCGTAGGATATTTAACTCCAGCTTTTAAATGACGCATTATGTTATTGAGAAGGGTCATCCACCAAGGAAAGAGAAAAACATATATTTTTGCATGATCAATTAAACCTGCGTACAGAGAGCGACCTTTCATTTAAGGTGATACATCAATTGCATCACGTTACATATGTGCTGAAAGGGAGTGAACGAGTTCTTTGCTCAGAGAGACTTCGGCTAATAACCGAATTTTATAAAAAGAACGAGGAGTTACCTATCCTTATTAAAAGGGCAAAGGCTCTAGAATATATACTTAGTAATATGAAGATTTACATAGATCCTGATGAGTTAATAGTAGGGAACTTTACAGAAGAACTTCGAGGAGCTCCCTTATTTCCAGAATATTCATGGAAGTGGATTGCAGAAGAAATAGAGAGTTTCGATAAACGAGAACAGTTCAGATTCAGAGTACCCCCGCATGTAAAAGAAGATGTAAAAAACTATATCCCCTACTGGAGAGGGAAAACGGTTGAGGATAGAGTAAACTCTTTACTCCCTGAAAAAGTAAAACAGGCCCTTAAACTGAAGATCTTCGATCTCGCCCGCAAAGGTGCCGGAATGGGACATCACATCGCTAATTATGAAAAAATACTACAAAGGGGTTTTTACGGTATAATAAGTGAGATAGAGAATGAAAGAAAGAAACTTAAGCTATCTAACCCACACGATTTTAAGAAATTATTATTTTATGAGGCTGCCTTAACAGTTTCTCATGCAGCGATCAAATTTGCTCAGAGATATGCTAAGCTAGCTGAGGCTATGTTAAAAATAGAGGTTGACCCTAATAAGAGGAGGAATCTGGAGGAGATCGTTAGGATATGCAAGAAAGTTCCTGCATACCCAGCGAACACATTCAGAGAAGCTTTACAAAGTGTGTGGTTCACATATATTATACATCAATTGGAGTCGAATGGAGGTGCCCAAGCTCTTGGAAGAATGGACCAATACCTCTATCCTTACTATAAACACGACCTTGAGAAAGGGATTTGCACGAAACAGGACATTGAAGATCTATTAACATGTTTTTTCCTAAAAATATACTCTGTATGTAAGTTGTACTCTAATGAGGGAGCTGCTTGGCATGGGGGAGAGGGTGTCTGGGGAAAATGCATTACCCTAGGCGGAGTTACTAAGGAAAATGAGGATGCGAGTAATGAACTATCATATATTTTCTTAGATGTCGCTACTAGGTTAAGCCTTCCTCAGCCAGACATCGCAGTAATTCTTTCCGATAAAACGCCTGACGATTTCATTATAAGAGTTATTGAAGCACTAAAAACCAATGCGGGGGCGATTAAATTATTCAATAATGGCGTAGTTGTTTCGGCGCTACAGAGTCTCGGGGCTTCCATTGAAGATGCACGAAACTGGGGTTCCCTTGGTTGCGCTGATCCAGCAATTGTGGGATGCATGAACACGGAGGCTGACGGAGGGCCCTTCAACCTTGCGAAATGTTTGGAGATAACACTTAACGATGGAGTAGATCCGGTAAGCGGAGTGAGGATTGCTCCCTCATTTGGAGGGATCAATAAAATTACGACGATAGATGAGCTAAAGGAGAAATACAAGAGAACATTAGGATATTTTGTCGAACTATACGTGACCGGTTCTAACATCGTCGATCTGGCCCACATGGAACTGGTGCCAACTCCATTCCTTTCAATACTTATCGATGATTGTCTCAAGCTTGGATTAGATTTTACCGAAGGAGGAAGCCGCTATAATACTGGTTGTGTGCCTGTTGCTACTGGACTTGCTACAGTTGCAGACTCATTGGCAGCTATACAGAAAGTAGTCTTTGAAGAGAAGTTGATTTCCCTTCCAGAATTACAAAAAATATTAAACAGGAATTTCCAGGGTGCAGAAGAGCTAAGACTCTCGCTCCTCCTTAAAGCGCCGAAATATGGTAACGATGATGATGCGGTGGATAGTTTAGCAAGCTGGGTCTTCAATACATTTAATGAGCTACTTCGACAATACAGTGGGCCTAGAGGAGAGAAGTGTCCTTATGTAGGGGGATGGTTCCCCATGACTAGTCATATTCCTTGCGGAAAGAATGTTGGTGCTACACCCGATGGAAGACGAGCGGGAGAACCTCTTAGCGAAAACATATGCCCCGTTTGGGGTCGGAACCTAAAAGGGCCTACAGCCGTCCTAAAATCGGTAGCAAAACTTGACCAAGTACGTGGTTACGGCGGAATATTAAATATAACATTAAGTCCCTCGTTGTTTAATTCTGACTCGATGAAAGCAAGAATATTAAGCTTCATTAAATCTTGGTTAGACCTTAATATCTGGCACATTCAATTTAATGTCCTTAGCGTAGAAATGTTAAAGGACGCTCAAAAGTTTCCAGCGAAGTATCCAAACCTCTTGGTAAGAGTATCGGGCTTCAGCGCCTATTTCACAGATCTCAGCAAAGAGCTCCAAGATACCATAATTCAAAGGACCGAATACGGTCTAGTATAAAATTCATTTACCAGTTTATACTAGATCTTCTGGAATAGACCTAGTAAATTCAAGCCATGTCTACTGTCTTAAAGGTTTTATGTTGGATCGGGGGGTGGCTGAAGTATTTATTCCAATTGCCCTTCAAGGTCTGGATCTTGCTTCACCCGGTTACGCCATTTCCTATTGTATAAGCTGCATTCTAGCTCGCCTCACAAGCCCAATGGGTGAAAGGCCAAATAAACTTAAGAGTCTATAAATAACTTGCAAAATATCAACATCTAGCCCACGTGGTAATCTACCAAGGGACACAGAAGATAATCTCTAATAAATATGAATCTAACAGGGAGAGATGAATTAATGAGAGTTAGGGGCAAGGAGGCAGTCAAGTGGTCAATGCTGAGGCATCCAGGCGAAGAGAATCCTTGAAGGCATTAATCTTTGACATCGAACGTTTTGCAGTTCATGATGGACCGGGGATTAGAACGCTCATATTTTTCAAAGGCTGTCCTCTTCGCTGCCTATGGTGTTGCAATCCAGAATCGCAGGCGGGAATTATCGAAATATTATACTCTAAACAAAAATGTATACTGTGTGGAAAATGTAAAATTGTCTGCCCCGCGGATGCTATAGAGTTCTCTCCAAGTATGGGCTATACAATCAACCGTGAGAAGTGTCTCGTTGGTTGCAGTTTATGTGCTCAGAGCTGCCCTTCAACTGCCAAAGAAGTCTGTGGAAGATATGTGACAATAGAGGAAGTAATGAATGAAATTAAGAGGGATAGCGTTTTCTATCGGGAAGGAGGAGGCGTCACCTTATCAGGAGGTGAACCTCTCATTCAAGTAGCTTTTGCAAAAAAACTTTTAAGTATGTGTAAAAATATAGGTATCCATACGGCCATCGAGACTAGCGGTCACATCCCTTGGGAAAATTTCGATGCTATACTGCCCTATACAGATCTCTTTTACTACGACTTGAAAATAATGGATAGAAAAATGCATAAAAAATATACAGGAGTTTCGAATGAAATAATTCTTGAGAACCTTCGAGAGCTTAGCAAGAGGAGTACCAAGATAATAGTTCGCATACCACTTATCCCTACAATTAACGACTCTTCCGAAAATTTTCGGGCGATAGGGGCGTTCATAGCCCCACTGAAAGCCAGCATCCAAGAGATCCAAGTGTTACCATATCATTCTTTAGGCGCCCCTAAATATGAGAAGCTAGGTAGAAAATACGAGCTAGAAAATATTCAACCCCCCGATTTGGAGTCTTTAGAGCGATGTAGCTCAATTCTAAGGCAGTACGGTATTAAAACAAGGATTGGTGGACAATGATTGATCTCCACATTTTTGGGGGATTTATTACGTATATTAGCTTATAATGTTGATTCCTCGATGCACTGCGATGAGAGGGCAAAGCTTAGTCTCTTCAAGAAAGCATTGGAAAAAAGCTTGGCATAATTTACTGGTAAAAAACCCTTATCGAAGCTTACATTGGCTTCGCCACTTCAGATTAGAAAATAATATCAACCTCCACGGAGGTTATCCATCGTGTCACCCTCCCCCTAATGAATATGTCGGACCCAATCTTGCATGGAAAGGAAGGATGACCTGACAAAATCTTGACGCAATTAGCACATAAGGCAATAAAATTAATAAGCAAAAATGTTCCCCAGTACTCTTATGGAGCCCGCACCTGAGGTTATAGGAATAGGAACTGCCATATGTGATGTTGTCATATTCGTTCCAAAACTTCCAGCTCCAGAAGAGAAAGTTGAGGCCTTAGAGATGTTACCTCCCGCAGCGGCGGGGGTTGCTCTAGATGCTGTGACACAGACAAGTAGGTTAGGGTTGAAAAGTGGCTTCATCGGTAAAATTGGAGATGATCCTAATGGGCAGCTTTTTCTCAGACAAGTCCGAGAAGACGGTATAGATGTTCGTAAGGTAATTACAGTAAGGGGCGCACGTACAGCAGTATCATGGGTTTTTGTAGATAAAGAAGGAAATAGGTTCCACGTTATGCACCCGATTGGAGAGAAGGGATATATAACACCTAAAGAAATCAGTGAAAGGGAAGAGTATTTAAGAAGTTCAAAATTAGTTCATACTGAGGCTCTTCAAATGCCATTAGCACCGATGATAAAGGCCGGAGAAATAGCCCAAACTCATGGCAAGATGGTGTCTTTTGATTTAGACATTAATCCAAGGTTTATCTACAAGGGAGGTTATGGAACGGAGAAAGATCTAAGGAGAATGATAGAGCTATCCACCCTTTTTAAACCATGTAAAGATTCGATATCAGGACTTACAGATGAGAAGGACATGCGTAAAGCCGCTGAACACCTTCTCGAATACGGTTGCAGAATAGTCGCGATAACCCTTGGAAAAGACGGATGCGCAGTGGCATATAGGAGGAACGGAAAAATTGAAAGTTTCATTGCACCAGCATTCATTAACGAAAAAACTATCGATACCACGGGGGCTGGCGATTCATTCGTTGGAGCCTTCATCTATGGACTTATAAAAGGTTGGGAGGAGAAGAAAATAGCTACTTTTGCTAATGCCTGTGCCTCAGTCAAAACTACAAAAGTCGGTGCAAGGAATATGCCGACCTTAGACGAGGTCAAGTCGTTCTTGGGTAGAGGCGCTGTAAACTGGGAGCACCTCCTTTTATAATTTCATCATTTTTGTACGGTTCTGACTTTCGTTTCGCTGTATGGCAGACCCCCTGTAATCGTGTGATGCCTGACCCCGATTATATTATGCCTTCCAGGATTCCGGTCGCGCCCCTGCGCTCCTCGATGCCTCGCCCCTTTTAGAGGAGTTTGGTTGCTCCTTGAAGTGATGTTTAAACTCCTTCTATAACTTCTCTACAGGGTTATGGATTGTACCCTGCTGGATCATCCCATGTAAGTCCAGCCTGCGGCGCGGCTCAACATAGCCTCAATTTCATCAACTATAACTACCATAACACCATATCGATACCTCAATTTCAGGAAGCTGATACGACACATAGATGTTCCTATTTTAGCCTATATGGGAGCCTAATCGAATGGGCCCCTCATAGCGCTCAAAAGTGAGTTTAATCCCAAGCCATATGCTCGCCTGCCTGAACCTTGGCCTCGTAAACTAGGGTGCACGCCGCCTTACCAAAGCGATAGAAGGAGAGAAAAATAAAGGGATATAGGCGCAATCCCATCCCTGGAAGATCGTGTAGACTCAACGGGGAAGCCTAATGACACACGAGGAGCACCGTTAAGATTCTCTGCATGACTAAAATCCTTCAGAAGGCTAAACACGAGGTATGAGAGGCTAGCTTCAACCCTCCTAGCCTTTATAAAGATAGCATGCATACTCATATATTTGAGGGTTTTGCAATGAGTTCACTGACAAGATAAGGTTTTGGTCGGCCTCCTAGGCCTCTTTAAGGCTTGGTGATCCGGCCACGTATGCCTTTAAGAGACTTTGGAGGCCATTAAGGCTGGTAGGCTTTTCAAGCGTAATAAAGTTTCGCTTTTTGTCTGGTTTAAGCCTAAGGGCTATAACAAAGCGCTATAGCTTAGTGAACGCGAGCAGGGAGTCCGTTAGGCCTTAGGTCAATAGGCTTGAGGCCCTGGTTTATTATGGCCTGCCAAGGCCTAGAAGGCTTTTGAACATAGATGAAACTAAGACTAATGGAGAATGGTTTTACCTATGGGCTGCGATAGACTTTGAAATAAAAGAAGGAAATATTGGCCATTTACCGCCCTCCTGGCAGAGATCAAGCTTACTTAAACGCCTACATACTCATTAGAAAGATGTTAAAGGCTTGTTCGAGCAAGCCTTTAATCCTGGTAGATGGCGGATCATGGCATTCAACATGGGCTTTAAGCCAGTTTGGCTTAAAATGGCTTCATGTAAACATTTGGCGAAAGAAATGCTATAGAACGCCATTTTAGAATGCTTAAATTAAAGAAAGGCTAAAAAGCGTCTATAATAATATTAACGCTGAAAGCCTATTAGTCGTAAAAGCCATAGCTCAAATATTAGCGCAAGGCTATAGCCACTTAAGGTTTCATCAAAGCCTAGGAGCACCGCCACTAGGATGGTAGGCTCGTCAGCATCATGCTTACTCATCGAAACTCTTATATACCGATCACCATTATATACTTTGCAAGGAAATTGGATGGAGATGAACATAAACATGTCTGCGGAGAAGAAGGTTTCTAGGCGCAAGTACGTGGCCTATGCCGGAGCAGGCGTCGTAGTAGTCGCGGCCGCAGCGGCGGGAGGATACTACGCCACAAGGAAACCAGCAACTCCTACCCCTACTCCTACACCCACACCTACACCCACGCCGACGGCGCCGGCGAAGCCTACCCCCACCCCAACTCCCGCGACCCCTGCCAAGCCAGGTCTGAAAACAGTAACCTTATGTACCGATGCGGGGATCCATGAATTCTACTGGACAGTATACAAAGATCAGGTTGAGAAAGAATGCGGGGTAACTATAAAGACGGTTGGTACGCCTTGGGGGCTAACTTACCCAAAAATAATGGACGACTTCTTATCAGGGACGGGGGCATTTGACTTAGTTACAGTGCGACCAGGAGTAGATGGTGGTGATTTCTTCCCATACCTCCTACCTCTGGATAAATATATCGATAAGTATGGAGGCATCTTTGATGGAGTTAGTTTCGACGACTACCAACCCTGCTACCAGTTATACATGGAGAGGGAAGGGCAAATAATAGCTGCTCTATACGACCATGATACTCATCAACTCTACTACAGGAAAGATCTGTTTGAGCATCCAGATGAGCAGGACAAGTTTGAAAAAGAATTTGGCTATAAACTTCACCCACCGCACACATGGGTTGAGTACTTGGACATAACCAAGTTCTTCCATCGAAAGCCAGGGGAGAAGTTAGCAGGAGAAACATTAAAAACCGAGTTCTATGGTAGCGTTGAAGTTATGGGCTCCTGGGCAGGACATTGGTGGGTGTTTAATCGCTTCGCAGGGATAAAAGGGTTCAAATATTTTGATGAGGATACCATGAAACCCAGCTTTGCTAGTGAGGAATATGTGCATGCTATAAAGAACTTTGCGGATTGTGCACCCCACCAACCCCCTGAACAAGCCAATTATGAGTATGCGGAAAATAGGACAACGTTCCTTAAGGGAAATGCAGCCATGGACGTACAGTGGCCATGTGTAGGCAAAGCAGCCGATGGGTCGCCAGAATTTAGTGAATCAATAATTCAAGGAAAAGTTGGTTATGCGTTAGTTCCGGGTTGGGATCAAGGAGATCCAACAGTAGATCAAAGGGAACCGCATAAAAATGTAATAACTCATCCCACAATTCCATTCAACCGTATGGGAGGCATTTCAAAGCTCTCAAAAGATCCAGAGTCAGCTTTCCTCTACATGTTCCATAATTTCTCGAGAGAACGTATAAAACAGATGCATCTAGAATATTACGGAAAGTTACATGCGAATACTGGTAACGACCCCGGGCTTAAATTTGAGCTAGACGATCCAGACTTCCTCAACATGTGGCCCACGGCAAAAGATTACATGGAAAATCTAAAGAAGAGCTGGGCCAAGCCCGCGATACCCGATATGATCATCCCAGCTTATATGGAGTACGCCACTGCCCTACAAGTGCAAATGAATAATGCATGGTTAGGGCTGATCGACGCAAAGAAGGCGCTAGAACTCATGGCTGCTGAGTGGGACAGGATAACCCGGCGAAGAGGCCTCGACAAACAGAGAGACTTCTGGGTCAAGACTATCGAGACTTACAGGAAATATCTAGGTAAATGGCCGCTCGACTAAAATTAAAAATTTGGAACCCCCATATTTTTTATTAATTATGGATATTATTGGTGTTAGGGACGAATGAGATTTAAGGTCTGGCATAAAAAAGGGAGATACGCCTTCGTACTGCCATGTATCGTCATTTTAATAGCCCTAGTGATATACCCGCTGCTCTTCCTAATTAGGGTAAGCTTCAGTGTTCAAGACTTAACGACAGGTGAGATCAAATTTGCGGGCCTTGTTAATTATCTCAGAATGCTAGGGGATGGCAGACTTATTAATGGTGTAAGGGTCACTACACTTTACACTGTAGGAGTGGTTGCATTACAGTGCATTACAGGGCTAATTTTCGGTTTAGTAATAACAGGCTTACGTACCAAAGTCCAGAAGCCGGTACTGTTACTCTGCATTACTCCCGTTTTAATTTCTCCTATCCTCACGGGTTTCATGTGGTCGCAGCTATTGGACACCACGTTTGGGGTAGTTAATTATATGCTTATGAGATTAGGGTTAATCCATTCCATGAGTGAAATTCGTTGGACGTTGGATCCCGTTTTGGGTATAGTAACCCTTATAGTAGTTGACAGTTGGCAGTGGACCCCATTCATGGGACTAATATGCATGGCTGGCTTACTTTCAATTCCCGAAGATCTACTTGAGGCGGCTCAAATAGACGCTCTTACTAAATGGCAGAAGTTTAAGCATGTAACTTGGTTTTATCTAAGACCAGTAATGTTAGTTGGGTTGCTCTTCAGAGCTGTAGATACTGCTAGGGGTCTAGATCTGCTTTATACATTAACTCGAGCAACTCCTGCTGGATCGACAGAGGCTTTAGCTTATTATATCTACAGGACTGGTTTCGAATATTTTGATATGGGGTACGCTGCAGCCCTTTCTTGGATTCTAATAGCGGTAGTGTCAATTCTTACCAATCTCTTAGTTAAAATCATTACTTGGGGAGAGGTGAGATGAGAAGTAGGTCATTAAGTGAGTCGATTAAATATATCATAGCGCTCATAATGGTTCTCTGGGCGATATTTCCAATATACTGGATAGTGGCTACTTCACTAAAAGCTACGCATGAGGCTATATCAATACCTCCGATTTGGGTACCGAATCCTCCCCATATAGAGAATTATCTTAACCCTGTTCCCATACAGGAGCCTTACAGGGGCTGGACAGGATTGATAGATTCACTTATTTGTGCAACTGGAGCGGCAATACTGGCTTTGGTCATAGGGCTGTTTGCGGGATATGGTTTTTCAAAATTAAATATACGGGGAACCAACAGCTGGCTGAACTGGATTCTAAGCATAAGAATGCTCCCCTTGGTCGCGGTCATAATACCGATACATGCAATCTTTAGGACAATTGGTCTTATCGATAAATACCCTGGAATCTGGATTGCTCACCTATACTTCAATCTCCCTTTTTGCGTACTCATGTTGAAGAGCTTCTTCGATACGGTACCCACAGATCTATTGGAAAGCGCTAAAACCGAAGGTTATTCCGATATTGAGGTTTTCTGGAAGATAGCATTGCCCTTAATTAGGGGGGGAGTAGCTACAACATTTCTCTTCGCCTTCATATTCTCGTGGAACGACTTCCTATTCCAGTGGTTGCTAACAAAGCATGATGTTAGAGCTGTAATGATAGTGATCCCTAACATTATCAAATCACCTGGGACGGAGTATTGGAACGTGATGGCCGCCGTAGGAGTATTATCATTTATTCCCACTATTACCTTAGCGATAATCCTCCAGAGATACTTGGTGAGAGGTCTAACGCTAGGAGTTATAAGGCGGTAGAGGAGATGATCATATGGTTAAAGTATACGTAAAAGGGGTGAACAAAAGTTTCGGGGACATCCAGGCGGTTAAGGATCTAAGCTTTACGGTTAATCACGGAGAATTTTTCTGTTTGCTTGGGCCATCAGGGTGCGGAAAGACCACGACCCTACGCATGTTAGCTGGACTAGAAAAACCGGATTCTGGAGAGATATATTTTGATGAGCTGCTCGTAAACGACTTGTCTCCTCAAGAAAGAGACGTGGCAATGGTATTCCAATTTTACGCTCTTTACCCTGGAACAACGGTATACAAAAACCTAGCCCTCCCACTAGAAGCTAGGAAAATGTCCAAAAGTGAGATAGATAGAGCCGTTAGAGAGACTGCAAAATTGCTCAGGATTAGCGATATATTGCGCAGGGAGGTGGGTGCCCTGACTATTGGGGAGCGACAACGAGTCGCACTAGGGAGGGCACTCGTTAGAAAAGCTCGTGTTTACCTTCTAGATGAACCCCTAACGAACCTCGATGCTAAACTACGAGCTACAATGAGAGTGGAGCTTATAAAGCTTCAAAAAGAGTTAAAGATGACTACAATATATGTGACCCATGACCAAATCGAGGCCATTACCATGGCGGATAGGATTGGGGTCATGAATTTGGGAGTACTTCAACAGGTAGGGACTCATGAAGAGCTCTACAATTCGCCCAGCAACAAATTTGTAGCAGGATTCATAGGAACTCCCCCCATGAATTTTATTGATTGTTCTTTAAATGAGGCTGAAAAGACCCTTGAAATGGGGGGGAGTGCCACGATTAATATAAATAGCGATGCGGTAAATATTATAAAGAGCAAAGCTACTAGCCATGAGTTAATTTTGGGAGTAAGGCCGGAAGATATCGTAATAGTGCCCGAGAGAGGCTTTAAGGCAGTAATCGATTCTTCAGAGTTTTTGGGCGACAAGCAGGTGCTACATCTAACTATTGACGGGAGCACGATTACAGCAGTAGCCCCAGGTGAGACAGAATTTCAGTCTGGAAGAGAAGTACGGGTGAGCTTTAGAAAGTTCTTAATCTTTGACAGAAAGAGCGAAATAGTTTTAGCGAAGGGATGAAGGATTGGCCCGGGTATACGTTGAGAACTTAACCAAGAAATTCTTTAATCAGACGGTTATTGATAATTTTACCTTGGAAGTGAAAGATGGATCTTTCGTGAGCCTCCTAGGGCCTCCGGGGGCAGGAAAAACGACGATTTTGAGGTGCATTGCCGGATTGGAAACCCCTGACTCCGGAAATATTTATATAGGCAATGAAAAAGTCAACGATATTCCGCCGCAACGCAGAGACGTAGCGTTGCTATTTCAATCCTATGCTCTCTATCCTCATATGACGGTATTTGAAAATATAGCCTTTCCCTTGAAAAAAGCTAAAATACCCAAGGATGAAATAGAGCAAATTGTCAAAGAGACCTCCAGCCTACTTGGAATAGATAAGTTACTCCATAGGAATCCAGGTACACTAAGTGGGGGAGAAAAGCAAAGGGTGGCGCTCGCTAGAATAATGGCAAGGAGGCCGAGACCAAAAGTAATCTTGTTAGATGAACCACTTACGAATTTAGATGCCAAATTAAGAGTTCTTATGAGGGTTGAATTGCGTAAAATTCAGAAGTTAATGAAACAGACTGCCATTTTTTCTACTCCTGATGACTTAGAGGCCATAGCATGTGCAGATGAGATCGCTGTAATAGATAAAGGGAAACTTATGCAATACGGCCATGTCAGAGACGTTTATAACCACCCAAGAAGCTTATTCGTAGCACAATTCGTCGGAACTCCACCAATCAATATAATCGACTCCGAAATATCAATGAAGGATGATGATTACTATATAGAAACGAGTGAGTTCACATATAATGTATCAAAATATCATGAATTTTTGAGGGATAGAGTGGGAGATAGGGTCTTAGTTGGTATCCGACCAGAAAATATAAGCCTCTCTCTACAAAAAAGCAGCGAAAGTTCAATCGAAGTTGAAGTTTATGCAATTGAGCCTCTAGGTGCTGAAGAATTTATAGACGTCAGAAAGGGCGAATATATAATCAGGGCGAAGGCCCCCCCTACCTTTAAAGTCAATATCGGTGACAGAATATATGCATCATTTGATATCGATAGAATTCATCTATTTGATAAATCAACTGGAGCTGCAATATTATAACTAACTCAGAAAGAAGTCATCTTAGAAGGTTTAATTCAATATATAGCCTAGGATAATTCCAACAATAAGTTTCCCCATAATTATATATAAATGATTTTCGGTTTAATTGTTTCAAAAATGGAGTTAAGCCACAATCCTTAAAATAGCTTAATCCCTCTTTGAAGTAGAAATTCTTCTACTTCTCTGAATGTTGGGGAACTTCGAGGGCCTATTCTAGTGCATTTAATAGCAGCACACGCATTTGCAAAGAGAGCCACTTTCTCTAAATCCCATTTCCTTAATAACCCATATATGAAAGCACCATGAAAAACATCCCCTGCTCCTGTCGTATCTTTCACATCAACCCTAAAAGCTGGCACCTCAATAGTTTTAACGTTGCCGTTAATCTTGTAAGATAAAACACAACCTTTGTCGGCTAAAGTTATTACAACCAATTCTGGTCCATAGTCTAATAGATCTACGGAAGCTTTTCTTAAGTCTCTTTCGTCAGTTAGGGATATAGCGCCGCTCTTACACGGAATAAATATGTCAGTTAGTTCAATCATTCGGGTAAGTTCCTTTTCATTTGTTAACCCGCTTTCATATGCGAACTCACAAGGAATGTCCATATCAAATGAGACTTTAATGTTCGCTCCTTTACATATTTCTGCAGCCTTCAGGGAGGGAGCCAAGGGCTGTTGGAGACATTCTGTGTGGAAAATGGTACACGAAGTGAGATACTTTTGCTTGCTAATCACTTCCTCTACCGTTAACTCCGCTGAAACATTAGGGAATACAACTATGCCCCTCTCCCCCTCGGGATTAACAGCAATCCAAGTGTAGGAAGTCCTTTTTCCTTTTTCAATAATCACCTCGCTCGTATCAACTCCTTCCTCTTCGAAGAGCTTCATAAGCTGCTTTCCTATTTCATCGTCTCCTATTTTCCCAAACCAACCAGTCTTAGCCCCCAGTCTTGACAATTGTACAAGAGCGTTAGATGTGACACCCCCGCCTACTGGGTGAAGGCTCTTTGCGATGACCTTCTCTTCGGCGCTAGGAATTTTTGGGACGAAGGCAATGAAATCGATGTTGCAGCTGCCAAGACCTATAACATCTAACTTAATCATATGTAGTAGAAGACTTAATGAATATAAAAATTTTTCCTAACCACTTCAGCGTCCAGTAACGGACCGAGTTCTCCTCCACTCGATCAGAGTAGCAATGAATGGATCTGCCACGGACGGAAAGCCCGGCCGGATGCCTGGAGATCTGCATCGCTGTAGCCGTCGAGCAGGAGGACCTTGGCCCTGAAGAAGGTCTGAGGACATCAAGCGGGTCATTAAGGTGCAAAAGAGCAGCTGTGGCGAGCATGCCACCGCCGAAAGGGTATAAAACATGTTCAGAGAATTGGCGGTCGGAGTCAACCTCTAACAAAAAAGGACGAGAAAAAGAGAAGTCCATTAAGGACTCAAGTTATTCGATACAGCGCTAGGCGACATAGGCTTAACCCAGGGATGTGTGAAGGCCGCGACTTAGACTGCGTATACTAAGGACCTAAAAAACAGGGGGTGCACGAATGATGAAAAATAAATGGGAGGCAATCTTGGGTGGCCGTCTACAGCCCCCAATCAAGTCTTCCTTTGGTTAAGGGGGTAGTGGTGATCACATAGATTTCACTAACCCGTATCCATGAGGTCAGCCTACCCATTCGTTTATTTATTTTTTTTCTGTCCATACCGGGTTTCCCTGAACTCCTTCAGGTAGCTCAACTCCTCCCTCGTGAACTCGGATGGGGATGCTATGAGCATGGAGAGCAACGCCATCTTCGCCACATCTTCAAGGACGAGGGCGGTGTCCAAAGCCTTCTCAAGGGTCTCCCCGACGACCACTACCCCATGCTTCCTCAACAGGGCGGCGTTCGAATCCTTAAGGGCCTCCACGATGCTCTCCAGCTCCCCCGGATCGGTTGTGCCCGGAAGCGAATAGTTCATGACCAGGGGAACCCGTCCACCCAGGTAGAAGGCCTGCTCAGCTGAGACGCAGGGTATCTCACGGTTCGCAGCTGCAAACGCAGTGGCGAAAGGGGAATGAGTATGCAGAACCGCTTGGAGGTCGGGGCGCCTCCTATGAATATATGTGTGCATACATGTTTCCACAGAGGGCCTGAAACTCCCCTCTACGAGGTTACCCTCAAGGTCGACCACTATAAGGTTCTCCGGATGAAGCTTCGCTTTACTGAAACCGCTTGGAGTGATCAAAACGTAATCCGTCCCCGGTATCCTTGCGCTCACAACGCCGAACGTGGATATCACTAGGCCTTTATCAAACATCTCTCGCGCAACATCGATAACCCTCCCCTTCAAATCATCTAGAGCCACCTCATCAAGAACAGCATTCCTCTTCATCTTGGCCATCCCCTTCACTTTGTGAACCGTCCCATAATACCTGTTAATTTTAATCAACCTATATTTAAGATTCTCTTGACCCGACTGGTTTAAACCTGCCTTCACGGGCGCGGAAGCCCCTACGCAACTCCTTCTGGAGACAATTAAATGCGGAGCCTATATAGGAGAGGCTGAAAGAAGAGCTTAAGGGCTTCTACAGTAACATCAACCTCGAAGGCCCATCAGCCATAAATGTTACGGCTCGAATATTGGCATATGCCTACAACCACTTAAGCGTTCAAAAAATACCAGGAGCGCCACTGCTAGGATGACGAATATGTCTTATCAGTATCCCCTGATGATGCTGATAAGATAAGGGATTTGGAGCTTGAAGCGCTCCACATAGCCTTATTTAAAGGCTTTGGATGTAAAGGGGGACATGGCAACTTGTTTTACACATCCTCTCGTCTAAAATTTTTTCATGTTAAGTATGAGAGATCTTTGGTCGAGAAGCGAGGCATATTTGAGGGTGATAGGGTTCCATTGGAGCCTAAGTTTCTAGGCTTAGCATTTTACATCCAGCTTTAAACCTTGGGATTGCTGTAAGGGCTCTATCCGAGGTTCATAGGGTTTCCTAGACCGTTGCATGGAGGTGAGTTGGAAAGCCTTAGCGGGAAGGTTAAAGTCAGGTCTTCTAGGATGCCTCGGAGGCTCATGACATCGGAAGAGACGCATGTTAAAAAGAGCCGGCATTCACCATTGATGATGCTCAAGGGCTCAAGTATGCCCTGGAAGGGTTAGACCTACCATATAATGATAGTGTGGAATCCCTCGGTGTTAGAGGCCTTATAGTTGCCGCATACTCATCATTTAAGCAGAGGACGAAAACATTCTTCAACATAACATAAAACCCGCCTTAGAGGAGCGGGAGGTTCAGGAGATCAACGTAATGCTGGAAACTATTCATACTATACTCCAATCATGTCGAGGAGGTGAGCTTAAGTTGCCACATCCCCCTGATCATACCGTAATCCTTAAATATGGATTGGTGGAGTTTTTCTGATTCTATTGTGGATGATAGGACGCTAGAGAGTGAAGAGATACCGAGGATTAATGGAGAAGGATTAAAAAGATGCATGTAGCGGTTTGCTACAATGAGAAGCCTAGATCCGGTTCGTCAGCCGGATCGTCCTCCGAGGGCTCGTCTGAGGAT
>Ga0080004_1131376_pt1 | contig 141321 bp, 134 predicted proteins | sample WasSprMetagenome_FD_69207 | JGI IMG/M metagenome (GOLD analysis project Ga0080004, IMG submission 69207) | Sulfidic aquatic microbial communities from Washburn Spring, Yellowstone National Park, USA - WS (SPADES assembly) (version 2) | ecosystem: Environmental > Aquatic > Thermal springs > Hot...
CTTTTCCCACACTGCTAAGCCCTCCCTCTCCGCAAGCTTCTGCAGAGCCTCGTAGTATTTGAGGTCTTCACTCCTCCTGTCGAATATGGTGCGGATGACCACGTATACTCCAGCCGGTATGCCCCTCTTACCCTTACCAGCCATAAGCCTCGCAAGCTCACGTTTGAAGGCTTCAACACCCTTCTCCTCAACCGTCTTCGCAAGCTCGGTCTGAGTCTTATCGTCCAGATTCAGCCTGGCGACTGCGAGGGCATCCCTAAACGATACGAGACCCTTCTGGACAACCCTCTGCATGTCGGGGTTGAGCTCTAAAACCTTCAAATACTCGCTTAGAGTGCTCTGAGGTATACCCCAAGCTCTAGCAAGTCCTCTAAGTCCTGTTGGAAGCCTGCTCATGTATGCGCTTATAGCCTTAGCCCTAGTTATGGGGTCTGGGATCTTATGGAACTCCTCAAGGTTCTCCCTAATGCTGGCGTCCAAAGCCTCCTCATCGGTCATTTCTTCAATCCACACGTGCTTGCCTACTATGAGCTCTTTGACGCCGGCCGCCTTCAAAGCTAGGAAACGCCTCCTACCTACGACAACCCCATAGCCCTCACCCTCAGGCCTAGCCTTGAAAGGCTGAACCACACCGGTATGCTTGAAGTGCTCTATCAAAGCCTTATCCTCAGGGCTCTCGCCAAACGGCTCGTCAGCCCTCATATTCATCCTAGAGACGAAAAATTTGTCTATCGGAATCCTATCCCCAACCTTAGGAAGACCGCTCAAAAAACCACCCAAAAGGCTTATAGGCATAGGGGCTATAAAAGCCTTGTGATTTTTCAGCACAAAAAGTGTTCGACAGTCGAACAAGGCAAGAAAGACATTAGCAACAAAAAGACACAAAAAATTGCTTTAAATGGATAGAGGAAAACGGGGCAAAAATAAAAAACTCATCAAAGCAGAAAACATGAAAAAACTTAAATATTACCTCCAAAAAAAAAACACGAGGAAAAATGTCTAAGCTTATATCGAAAGAGGCAATTGATGAGCTGATTCTGAGGAGGGACGCGGCAGCATCTTGGATATTGAGTGCTCAGAATGCTACGCCTGATGGAGGGGTTTCAGCGTGGTATCATTTAGATAAGGGGTGGTGTCCTTCATCTTATCCAGAGGTTACCGGATATATAATACCGACGTTCTTCGACCTTTATAAGATTACAAGTACTGAGAAGTTCCGTGCGGCGGCTATAAAAATGGCTGAGTGGTTGGTTTCCATACAGCTTGAAGACGGGTCTTTCACAACTATGCCTGAGATCCAACCTAAAACACCCTATGTCTTCGATACGGGTCAAGCCATGGCTGGCCTTTTAAGGAGTTGGAGGGAAACTGAAGACTTAAAATATCTTAAGGCCGCTGAAAAGGCTGGATTATGGCTCTGCTCTATGCAGAGAGATGACGGCTCATTCCCGTTAACACCCTTCACTAGTGAAACGCACACCTATCATGCTAGAGTCTCATGGATCCTTCTACAACTATTCGAAGCAACCGGAAATGAAATATTTAAGAAAGTTGCCATTAAAAACTTAAAGTGGGTTTTAACAAATAAGCGAGACAACGACTGGATCACACCAACAAATGAAGAGACGACGCATTTTATAGCATATGCTGTACGTGGACTGCTTGAATCAGGCTACATCCTTAAAGACGACAGCTACCTGGTAGCTGCTCAAAGCGTTGCAGATAGATTGCTTAAGCTCCAGCTTGAAGATGGATCGTTATACGGCTCCTACGATTCCTCATGGAAGCCGACAACCTCATCGAGTTGCCTAACGGGAAACCTACAGGTAGCTATAATATGGCTTAGACTTTACAATATCACTAGAGATGAAAGATACTTTTCAGCGGCTAGGAAGAGCATAGAATACGTTTCAAAGACTCAAGATTTAAATTCTAAAAACCCAGGTGTTAGAGGAGGCATAGCCGGGTCAAATCCAATAGATGGAAGCTACTGTCCTAGAATGTACCTCCCATGGGCTGCAAAGTTCTTCATAGACGCCGTTAACCTACTGCTTAAACCGGATTTAAAGCTTACCGGTTGATGGCTGGAGGTGGTGGATGTGGAGGCTAAAAGTGAAATTGGAAAAATAAACTGGCCTTTATGGATAGCATTCATAATATTGCTAGAACTGATAGTCAACCCGATAATAGGCATTCTTCACATGTCAGGTGTGGCTTGCATTTACGGGCTTGGAACAATATGCATACCTTTTGCAATGCCCGTGTTAGCTATGATGCTCCCATTGATAGCTTCACTGACGGGCAAGTTTAAGAAGAGTGAAACAACGCTTGCTATGCTATACCTTATTGGCCTTATAACAAGCATGTCTATGGCAGAATCTCACACGTGGCTAGCCATGCCCTCTGGCAGGGCTCAGAAGATATGGTTTAGTTCTGATGAGATCCAAGCCGCTCTTATTGGAAATTGGTGGACGGTTCCTAGGGAAATAGCTTTAGCGCTCAGAGCGACTGGCACGTGGAATATAAATTGGGGTGCTTGGGCGCCAGCGATAGCATTCTGGACGATCTACCACTTCGCATACTTCCTATTAGGATCAAGCCTAATGCTACTCTTTAGAAAAAGGTGGATAGATGTAGAGAGGGTGCCATTCCCATTCATGATAGGTATGTGGGAGGGTGTACGCCGCGTCAACAATAGGTTGTTCAGCAAGGCCTTTATTTTAGGCGTGATAGTCGGATTCCTCATAAACCTCCAGATACTTCTGACTTACCTATTTCCATGGTGGCCAGATATAATAGGATGGCGTTTAAACGGTGTGAGCCCTAACGGATGCGCTGTAGTTAACACTGGCTATCCGTCATGGGTTTTAGGGTCTCAGCTTGTAGCCTTCATGAGGTGGAACATGCAACCGCTCAACTTCCTGATAGCATACCTAGTTCCACTTGACATAAGCTTCAGCATGTGGATTATAACGTTTCTGATGATGGTGCTAGCTCAAATAGCCTACTATATGGGCTACTACACTGGCATATTTAGCTTAGGAGGCTGTTGCAGAGTTCTAGGCTGGGCTGGATACTTGCTATCACCTACTTGGGGTCCACCATACTATTGGAGCTGGCTATGCCACGTGGGAGGTGCAGTAGCACTCGTAGTCATGATGATATGGCGTGCTAGAACAGATCTTTCTGAAACCTTTAAGATGGCTTTTGGAAAAACGGCTGTAAAACAATCGGAGGAGCCGCTCAGTTATAGGACGATATATTTATATATAATAGGGTCGTGCATATTCCTCCTAGCATTTCTAGGGAGTATAGGGATAAGCATAGTGCCAGGGTTTGTCATTCTGCTTACAAGCATACTCTACATTTTAGGTGAAAGCTACGTTAGAGGATTGACTGGGGCAGCTTATTTACAAGAATGGGCTATGTGGCCATACTGGCCATTGAAGTTCATTTGGCCTAAGGCTCCAACCCCCTACACAAGCGAATACGTATGGTCAGGGATGCTGCTCGGCCTCGGCATCAACACGTCTGGAGCCGGCATTCATACTTGGGGTGAGGCTACTATGCACGGATTTGCTTTGGCAAACCGTACAAAGCTGATTTATAGAACAGCTTTTTACATAATGGTTTTAGCGATATTCATAGGGCTACCAATATCCATGACTATGAGAGTTTGGTGGCATAATATTATGGGAGCCAAAGCAGGATGGGAGTGTGGGTCGGGATGGGACTGCTCTTGGATAGGACGCGGTAGCTGGAATGATAAGATACCTGGTCCAGACTTGATTGCGGTCTTCTTGGTTGCGGGCTTCATAGTGGTTGCCGCTTTAGATTTTCTGAGGATGAGGTTTATATGGTGGCCTATACATCCAGTCGGATTCCTCTTAAGCGGAGCGGCTAGAGAAATATGGACTGGAACCTGGACGGCCTTCCTAACGGCTTGGATAGCCAAATGGCTAACGCTCAGAATAGGAGGAAGTAAGCTGTACGAAGAGCATGGAGTAGCCTTCATAGGAGGCGCATTAGTCGGACTGTCAGCTACAATATTCATAGGAATTATCATAGGCATCGTCAGATTCTTCGTACCGTTCTAAACCCCCATTTTTATTTCTCCATTATATTTGTTGGAGGTGTTATCTATTTCGATTGTTGTTCAGCCTAATATGGGTATGTGTGAGGGCTTCACGGATAGCAACGGCGACCGTAGACGTAGGTCTATAGTTTTAGCTCCTATAAAGGTTAGGGTAGATGGTGGGAACTTCACATTAACTTGGACCTGCAACCTGGCTGAGAGCTGCCATAATAAAGAGTGCTTCTACGCCAAGTCTAAGATGGCTGAGTAGCTAGACGTGTTTCTGCTTGTTTATACTTGTTTCTAGTTTTTTCAACTACGGTTAGGTTTATATTCAGAATATACACAAAAATTCACTTAAAGTGGATATTTGCCCAGAGCCGCGGTGTCGAATTTTGAAGAACGGCTTCAGAAACGCAGAAGTCGAGGCTAAGCTTAGAGAACAGCTTGAGAGGCTTAAACAGAGGGTCGGCATGGGGTATGAGGTCGAAGTAGAGTTACATCCAGGCCTCTTGAAGTTCAAAGACGGCAAGCCACTCGAGGAGGAGGTCGTTGGAAACAAGATCCTGATCTACGCGGAAGACCCTGAACGGGTCAAGGAGCTTCTAGCACACGGTCTCATCGAATGGGCGTTGAACGAGTACTCGAAGCTCTACCGGGCTTTGATAAACAAATTTATAGAGCTTTTTGAGGAGGAGGTCTACTGGAGGAAAGAGAGACTCATAGATGCCTTAACGAGGCTATTGTTAGAGACCTCAAACTCCGGCGAGGATGGAGGAAAAAAGAGTATAGTATAATTTCAAATTATACTATGATAGGCTATGGTATAATAAAGGACTATAAGACCAAGGAGGAGTGGCTTAAAAACGGAGGAGAAAACTTCGTAGAGCATCCTTGGAAAACCGTCCTAATATTTGGGGAAACAGTGAAATTTCAAAACCCAGTCCCCATAAAGGAACTTCAACTCGACAAGCGTTTGAAAGGCAAATATCTACATGGGCTGAAAATAGATAAACTCTTAGTGGATAAAATACTTAACCTGTCAAGTTGATGTTCGATAAAAATTTTAAGAGGCCCACTATTACACTGACCATTTAAACATATGAAAAGGTCGTTCGAGATTTCGAGAAATATTAGAGGCATTTACATTATATTTAATTGCACGTTCAAATAATACAAATTAGCCTACTATAAAAATGTATGCTACCTTCTATTGCTGATATCAAAAATCTTATAAACTATTTTAGGGATATTAAAAGTCGGTGGAAGATTGTCAAAGGAGGTTGTTGAGGAGAAGATTCCATGGCACTTTCTAATACCCTTCATGGTTGTCCTAGGCATATTTACAATGGCTATAAACCCTCTAAACCCAACCGGTACTTGGAGAAATCCACCTGGATACTCCGCGGCTATGGGAGTCGTCGTCATATGCTACTCGGCTTTAACAGCCCTACCATTCATATGCTTCTACTTCGCAGGCGCTTTGGGAAGGCTCAACTTCTTCAAGAAGAGAGTAAACATGACAACTATGACTTGGCTGTACACTACAACGTTATGTCTTTCATTCTACCTCGGCAGACCCACATCTGATACACCTTGTGCCAGCTACGGCGTCTTCCTAGGTAATAGAATTATGTCTCCAGTTGAAGAGACAACAAGGCTCGTTCCATGGTTTATGGCCCCATCACCGGAAATCGCTAAGCAAGCACTCTACGGTGGTGTTCCAGTGCCTTGGGCCGATCTAATGCCTATGATACTTTTCTGGAGCACATTCACGATAATATACGGTCTTCTGATGGTATCAATCGCCACAATATTTAGAAAGTATTGGATAGACGTTGAAAAAGTCCCATTCCCCCATGTTGGAGCCGCGTACGAGCTCTTAATAAGAACACTACCTGAGAGAAAAGCAAGGTTCTCAGGCCCCTTCCTAATTGGATTCATATTAGGAATCGCTGTTTGGATTCCAACGCTCTGCACAGGTCTATTCCCATGGTTTCCAGACATCTACGGGTGGAGGTGGGGGGCAAATGTATGTGGATATGGCTCCCACTTCGTAAGCCCAGGTGAGCCACTAGCAGCCCTTATAGGCATGGCTAGAATAGAGAAGGAGCCATTAGGTATAGCTATAGCTTATTTCGCACCTTTGACGACATTATTCAACATGTGGTTCTGGTGGCTGGTGTTGGTGATACTATGTCAGATAGCATACTTCTTCGGATACTATACGGGAATTCCAAACACACCCGGCTGTGGAAGAGTTTGGTGCGGGGAAATCTCCATATCTTACGGTGAGCCTTTCAAATGGACGTCTGTTCTCATAGGGGGTATATGGGGTTTAACGATATTTCTATTAATCTTGAGTAGACGGCACATCATAGATACGCTTAAAGCCGCGTTTGGAAAGATGGAACCCTCAGCAAAAGCAGAATTTGAAAAGAATGAGCCTATAAGCTATAGAGGCGCTTACATTCTACTAATAGCGACATTCATCATAGCAATACTCATACACATGGCATGCGGTATGAATCCGTTATCATCGTTACTGACGCCTATAAATATGATTGCATTATGGTTCGGTTCAATGAGGCTTCTAGGCTTAGGTGGACTCTACTATCGTAAAACCGATAAGGGTTACGCCTTGCATAGGCTCTTACTATGGCCAAAAGCACCTGAAGTCGTAGATAGAGACTTCGTCATGTCCGCACACTTTAACACGTGGTTTACAGACGCCCCAGACATGGGCAATCAAGTCGGTGGAAACTTTCTAACGGCTTTTGAAGCCTATAGAATGGCTAGTCTCACAGGGGTAACAACTAAGAGCATATTTAAAGTCCTCGTAGCATCCATAATAATATATTCGTTTGTGACAATACCGACATGGCTATCAATAGCATACACGTTCGGTATAACAAAGCTTCAAGGCACTTGGGGTATGCATGGTTGCAACGCAGTAATGCAGAGGTCTGCAAGCCCCGATACTTGGAATAGCTGTCCTGGAACCGAACCTTGGGTACCTCACTTCGTAGCAGGCTTTATATTCGTAGGGCTTTTAAGTTGGCTACATGCGAGATATATATGGTTCCCATTTGAACCTGTAGGCTTCATCTGGGTATAGGCGCTGGCTTTGAATGGGGATTCTGGAGTCTAGCTTTAATAGCTTGGGTTCTTAAGCAATTAACGCTTAGAATAGGGGGAAGCAAACTGTATGAAGAGGTTGGGGCTCCAATAGCAGGTGGATACATAGCTGGTCATGTACTGGCATTAATACCCGGAATCATAATAAGTAGGTACAGGTTCTTCTTCCCATTCTAAACACCCCATTTTTATTTTTGCAAGTAAGGTTGAAAATTGTAAACCTACGGTTCTAAAATCTATGAATGAAGAAAACGCTATAATAGTCTCAGTTATCCTTCATAGTTCTTTAAAAGTTTTAAAGCTACAAGCCTATAGACCTCTATGCTATCTAAGTATTCCTCTACGTCTATCCTCTCCATGTCTGTATGGCTTAGAGCCGAATCGCCTGGGCCATAGGTTACAGCGTCAATGGGTAAACCCGTTAAAAGGTTCATATCTCCAGTGCCAGTTTTACGAATAAGCTTAGGATACCTACCTCTAACTTCTCTAATAGATTCTCTTAAAATTCTTAGAAGCATTGAATTCCTATCTACTTCATAGGCGTCGCAACATCCCTCAGGCTCAACCTCCAACCGGGCCTCTGGGTGTTTATCCATGAAGTTCTTCATAAGCCTTTGAGAGTATTCTACGATTTCAGATGCTTTAACACTCGGTGGAATTCTAACGTCAATTTTAGCTTCACAGAAACCCGGTATAACGTTCGGCGTCTCCCCTCCTCTAATCCAGGTAATTGACGTAGAAACAGTGTAGTATTTGCTTGAAAACGTTTGAATTGAATAGTGTTCGTAAAACTCTTTCTTTAAATACGTGTAAAACTCGTATAGGTTTTCAACAGCATTTTCAAAAGCCCACGGCGACCCGGCATGCCCAGATCTTGTTCTACATCTTATGGAGAGTTGCACCCTACCTCTGTAGGCTATGGTTATGGCCTCAACTCCACCCGGCTCACCTAAAATTACATACTTAGCCTCTATACCTTTACGTAGTATGTGGTTAAAACCTAAACTGGAGCCCTCTTCATCAACTGTGCATGCAACGGTAAGTCTACCATTTAAAGCTTCACTTTTAATGGAGGCCCCCGCAACAACCATAGCTATTAATGCAGATTTAGCGTCTACAGCCCCCCTAGCATATATGTACCCTCCCTCCTCCCTATACGGTATGACCCCTGGAACAGTATCCATGTGGCCTATATACATGATCTTGGGTTTACCTGCGCCTACAGAGCCCAAAACGTTTCCCACTTCGTCGATATGCACGTCATCGTATCCTAGCTTTTCCATAGTATCTGCGAGGAAAAGCGCAAGCTCTCTTTCACATAGGGATGGGCTGTAGATCTTTAAAGCGTTTTTAAGTGTATCTACCGCTTTTGCCTTAAACTCTAAACCTATGGACATTATCAACCTCTATAGACTACTGTTCCAGCTTCACCTTTAATGGCGGATGTTATGGGTTTAGGCTTTAAACCAGAAGATATAACAACTCTATCAACGCCCATTTCTAAAGCCTCGATAGCGGCGTAGACTTTAGTTATCATGCCTGGTCCTATCTGCTTAAGCTTCTCCTTCAATCGGGTTGAGGATATCTCTCTGCAAAGCTCTCCATCTAACATTAAACCCTCTACGTCTGTTAAAAGTATAAGGTTATCTGCCTTTAAAGCCCCCGCCACATAGGAAGCCGCCCTATCTCCATCAACGTTTAAGATTTCATACTCTGAACCTATGGCCAACGGTGAAATGACGGGAAGGTAACCTGAGTTTAGAAGAGTTTCCAATAGACCAACATTAACAGCTACTATTTTCCCAGTATATCCTCCAGGTATAACCCTCTTCCTACCCCTCTCATCAATTATAACAAGCTTCTTCTTCCTCTCTGCTCTTAAAAGCCCCCCATCTACACCTGAAACCCCTACCACTGGAATACCGAATTCAAGGAAAGTTGAAACTATTTCCTTATTTATCTTACCGGCCATAACCATAACGTAGATGTCAAGGGTTTCCTTATCCGTATATCTGCTTCTAAAACCGTCTGGAGATGTTATGAAAACCTGCTCCTTACCCATTTTAGAAGCTATGCTTGTAACCTCATCTCCTCCTCCGTGAACCAGGACGAGTTTATGGTTTAAGAAAACATCTTTAACGTCATTTATCAGATTTACATCTGGAGCTCCATCTTTAAGAATGCTTCCACCGATTTTAACCACCAGTTTCAAACGTTCAACCCTCGACGTAATATTCTTCAGCCTACTCTCCCCAGTCTTCTCCCTCTATTTCCGCGGGTTTAAGCTCAATTTTACCATTGTTTATATAAACCTCATACTCCATACCGCAATCCGGACATGTGAATATTTCACCCTCGAGGGCGTCATCGGGGATTTTAATTTTACCACCACATTCAGAACACTCTAAAACTATAACCATACCCATCACCTCCCACGGTTCCTTCTAGCAATATGGGCGGTTCTCAGGGGTAAGCTCCATATCTCTATAAACCCGGGGGCTGCAGATTGGTTGAAAATGCTTTTAACGCTGTAGGTTGCAAGGTCCTTACTATACAGCGAATACTTAGACATTCTTGAAACAACTCTTAATCCTCCCTTATAAAGCTTCAGCTTAACCCAGCCCTCAACAAACCTCTGAGAACTATTGATAAACTCCTCTAAGTCCTGTTTAAGCGGCTCATACCACATTCCAGCGTATACTAGAAAGCTCCACTGCCTATCTACAAGCTCTTTAAAGTTTAATTGGCTTGGAGTTAAAACCAGCTTCTCAAGGTCTTTATGCGCCTCTAATATGCAGACCGCCGCTGGGCATTCATAGACTTCTCTAGTTTTAATTCCAACAACTCTATCCTCAATGTGATCTATTCTACCTACTGCATTCCTCCCGGCTATCTCATTTAACCTGGTTAGAAGTGTAACACCGTCTAAAGTTTCTCCATTAAGCGAAGTTGGTACACCGTTTTCAAAGCCTATAGTTACGTACTCAGCTCTATCAGGGGCTTTCTCTGGGTCTACAGTCCATTTAAAGACGTCACTCGGAGGCTCAAGCTCTATATCTTCTAAAGGTCCGCACTCTATACTCCTACCCCATAGGTTTTGATCAACACTGTATATCTTCTCTCTACTGAATGGAATTCCATGTTTCTTAGCATATTCAAGCTCAAACTCTCTATCTAAACCCCACTCTCTAACTGGAGCTAAAACTTTCAAATTGGGGTTTAACGCTTTAATTGTTGTCTCTATCCTCACCTGATCATTACCTTTACCTGTGCATCCATGTGCTACAGCATCAGCTTTAACCTCTTCAGCCACTTCTACGACATTCTTAGCTATCAAGGGTCTGGAGAGGGCGCTACTAAGGGGATATTTACCCTCATATAATCCATTGGCTTTAATACTTGGGAAAACGTAGTTCTCCACAAAATCCCTCTTAGCATCTATGAAGAAGTGCTTTACAACACCTAGCTTGTAAGCCATATCCTCTACAGTTTTGAAATCTCCACCTTGCCCCACGTCAACTGTAACTGTGTAGACGTCTACGTTGTACTTTTCCTGAAGCCATATTATTGACACAGAAGTGTCTAAGCCTCCAGAGTATGCGAGTACGACCTTATTCAAGCTCCCCCCTCATTCAAAACTCTTCAATCGAATCCAAGCATTAACTTAAGGAAAATTAACTAAAATATAAATTTTACTGAGAATCTTTAATTTTATCCCTTAGATATTCTGAAAATTCCTTAACCCTACCCTTCCTCTCAACGTAGATCTTCGTGTCAAGTCTAACCCTGATACCGAGGCTTAATAGAAGCTGATAAAGCTCACCACCACTTATTTCAGCGGGTATTCTATGATCGGCTATCGCCTTACCGAGAGCATTGATTATCGCCTGAGCTTCATATGGATACTGACTTTTAAGAGCCGATAGAACTCTTAAACCTGAACTGTCTAAGGCGTTTCTAACAATACTTTCATAGTCTGGAGCTTTACTCTCCTCCGAGGACTCTTTTTCCTTTAAAGTCTTAGCCATAAGTTTTCGCTGAATTTCTAAGTACTTTTTCCTCATCAGTAGGTTTAACTCGCTATCTTCGCTCAAGACAACCCCTCCTGAAACAATAATAGGTACAGGTGTTTAAACATGACTATTAGACTAAAGAAGCTTTCTCTAACCTGAGAGAAAAATTCCATCGGCAACGTAGTAAAGGTTAAATGTTAAGTGTTACCCCATTCTGGAGGGGTTACCTTTGAAAGTAAGCATCGTGGGAGGATCGGGGTTTACTGGAGGAGAGCTCTTAAGAATACTTGCAACTCACCCAAATGTAGAAATCAAAATAGTTACCTCTAGGAAGTACGTAGGAGAGTATGTCCACAGAGTTCATCCAAACCTCAGAGGAATACTTGATATTCAATTTACAGACCCAAGTACGTCAAAGATAGCTGAAGAAAGCGATGTCGTATTCCTATGTACGCCAGCGGGTGTTTCAGCGAAAATAACTCCAGAATTTCTAGAGGCTGGAGTTAAAGTGATCGATTTAAGTCCGGATTTTAGGCTTAAGGATCCTAAAGAATATGAACGGTGGTATGGCTGGAAACATCCAAGACCCGATCTTCTAGAGAAAGCCGTTTACGGTTTACCGGAACTTCATAGAGAAGAGATTCGGAAAGCTGATTTAGTTGCATGTCCAGGTTGTATGTCAACAGCCGCTATATTAGCTATGGCGCCTTTAGCTAAAGCAAACTTCATCAAGCAAAGCGTTGTAGTGGTAGACGCTATGATAGGGTCTTCAGGTGCAGGTGCTACACCCTCCCTTGCAAGCATACACGCTGAACGTTACGGCGTTATAAGGCCTTATAAACCAGTTGGACATAGACATACGGGTGAAATAGAGCAGGAGCTTAGCGTGTTAGCTGGTGGGGATGTTAAAGTCGCATTCTCAGCAAGCTCCGTTAATATAGTGCGAGGGATATTAGTGGTATGCCACTGCTTTACTGAGAAAACCGTGACCATTAGAGATCTTTGGAAGATTTATAGACAATTCTATGGAAATGAGCCTTTCATAAGGCTCGTTAGGGATGTAAAAGGGATATTCAGGTATCCAGATCCAAAACCCATAGTTGGCTCAAACTTCTGCGATGTCGGATTTGAATTAGACCAGCATACGAATAGAATAGTCGCTCTATCAGCTATAGACAACCTCGTTAAAGGCGCCGTCGGTAATGCCGTTCAAAGTCTAAACCTCATTTATGGGTTAGATGAAAGAACGGGGTTGATGTATCCTGGAATTCATCCAGTGTAGGAGGAGCAGTATTGAATACGCAAACGATCATACAGCTTGAAGAAAAATACATGGTCAACGTTTACTTCAGATATCCAGTAGCCATTGTAAGAGGTAGCGGTGCAATACTGTGGGATGCTGAGGGGAAGCGTTACATAGACTTAATGGGCGGATACGGCGTTGCCATAGTAGGTCACTCCCATCCTAAAGTCGTTGAAGCAGTTAAAGCGCAACTTGATAAGCTTATGATATGTCACCCAAGTTTGTACAATGACGTTAGAGCATCTCTCTTAGAGAAGCTTGTAACCATAGCTCCAAAAGGTTTAGATAAAGTTTACCTATGCAATAGTGGAGCTGAAGCCATTGAAGCAGCTATTAAAATGGCTAGAAAATATACCGGTAGGTCTAAACTGATTTCAACAATGGGCGGTTTTCACGGTAAAACTTTAGGAGCTTTATCATTGACTTGGAATCCCAAGTATAGAGAGCCCTTCAAAGATCTTCTGGTTAAAAGCGTAGAATTCGTACCATATGGAAACCTTGAGAAAGCTGAAGAAGTAGTTGATGAAAACACCGCCGCTTTCATAGTGGAGCCGATTCAAGGTGAAAGTGGTGTAAGAGTTCCACCAGATGGTTATCTAAAGGGCTTAAGAGATATATGCGATAAAAGAGGTAGCCTGCTCATAGTTGATGAGATTCAGACAGGCCTCGGACGGACTGGGACTATGTGGGCTTGTCAACATTGGAATGTAAGGCCGGATATAATGTGCGTCGCTAAGGGTTTAGCAGGTGGGGTTCCCATGGGAGCAGTCTTAGCAAGGGAAGATGTAGGAAATAGTCTTAAACTTGGAGAGCATACGAGTACGTTCGGCGGAAATCCACTCGCGTGTGCAGCGGCCTCAGCCGTAATAGATGTAATACTCGGTGAAAATCTACCTGAGAGGGCGAGGAGACTTGGTGAAACATTTAAACATGAGTTGGAGAAACTTAAACAAAACCACCCATCTATAAGAGAGGTTAGAGGTTTAGGCTTGATGAGGGCGGCGGAGCTAAAATTCGATGTAAAAGATGTTATTGTAAAAAGTGTTGAAAACGGCCTTATACCGCTATACTCTGGCAGAAACATCTTGAGATTTCTACCACCTCTAGTGATAGATGAGGAGCAGATATTGGAGGCTTCGAAAATCCTAGATGATGTGCTCAATGTGCTCTCATCGACCGCTCACGGCTAAACTACAGCCTCTTTCTACCATGCTTATACGGCCTGGTCTTATTTACCGACATCTTTACCTTAACCGCGTTTGATATGTCTATGTTAAGGTCTCCACACATATGGAAGATTCTGATGAGCGTATCAGCCAACTCCTCCTTAAAGGCTTCAGAATCATCGTCTCTCCAAGCCTCCATAGCCTCAGAGAGCTCGGTCACTATAAGCATTAGATATGTTGGCACGTTATCCCACGTCACATGAAATCCTTTCGAATTAGCTATCTCAGTGGCTTCTCTAACATATTCTTCAAGAGTTTCCGAGTTTGAAGTCATCAGATAAATGTAGCAGTGGGATTTCTAATAAATATAACCTCCCAGAAAAATCAGCTTAACTTAAATAAATTTGCCACGTTATAAAACTCTGGATCTAATTGGAGATTTTGATTAAAGACTGCGATTGGATAATTACTCAAGACGAGCATAGGAGAGTGTTGAGGAGGTCATCTGTTCTAGTGAAAGACGGGTTAATCGCTGATATAGCTAGTGGTCTAAGTGGGGGCGATATTATCATAAATGGTGAAGGTAAAGTTTTGATGCCAGCTCTCATAAATACGCATACGCATATTTCAATGAGCCTACTTAGAGGCTATGCCGAAGACTTACCGCTAGATAGATGGCTTAAAGAGAAGGTGTGGCCTTTAGAGCGTAAGCTTACTGAGCGGCTTTGCTACATAGGGGCTCTACTCGGATGTCTTGAGATGGTAAGAACAGGTACGGCCTGTCTAGTCGACATGTACTATCACGCTGGAATGGTTGCTAAAGCCGTTAAAGAGGCTGGTTTAAGGGGTTTTATAGGTCAAGGCTTAATAGATACTGTGTCAGATGATAGGGTTTCAGATGAAAACTTGAGAAGAAACTTTCTAACCGAAACGTATAAGGCAGTTGAGACAATACGAGGGTTGAACGACCCTAAGATCAAACCCATAGTAGCCCCACATGCTCCTTATACGTGCTCTGATGAGCTTCTCATGGAAAGTCAAACGATAGCTAGGAGATTCAACGCACTAGTTCACATACATCTAGCTGAAACTAGAAGAGAGCAGATTATGTTTCAGAAAAGATATGGATGTAGCGTCGTCGAGTATTTGGATAAGATCGGCTTCTTAGATGGAAATGTTTTAGCCGCGCACTGCGTTTGGCTAACGAGGAGGGATATCGGGATTTTAGCGCTCAGAGGGGTTAAAGTTTCCCACTGTCCGATTTCAAACATGAAGCTTGGAGTTGGAGGGGTATCTCCGATCCCGGAACTCATGGAATCAGGTGTGCTCGTAAGCCTAGGTACAGATGGACCAGCGAGCAATAATACGCTTGACATGTTTGAAACGATGAAATTTGTAGCTTTACTTCAAAAGCATAACCGTTGGGATCCGGCTGCCGTAGGCGTTCAGCAGGTTTTAGACATGGCTACGGTTAACGCTAGTAAAAGCTTAGGTCTTGAAAACGTCATTGGTCGTATTGAAAAGGGTTTTGAAGCAGATTTAATCTTGCTGGATATTAGGAGTCCAAGTCTTCAGCCGATCTATAGTCCGGAGAACTTAATATCAAATCTCATATATGCCGCTAGAGGTTTAAACGTAGATTCCCTACTCGTCCAAGGTAGGCCTCTAATGCTTGAGAAGGTCTTTCAAACGCTAGATGAAGAGGAGGTTTACGGCTTAGTTGAAGATGCTTTAAGAGAACTCGGCATCAAGTCCTCCAATAACGTTTGACGTGGAGAAACGGGATTGCAAATTAACGAACCGTTAAAGTCTGCAAAAACTATCCTTATCTTCTAAATCGGCCTCATCCACCTTCAAATAACCGGAGTCTCCCATCCATACGGGTTCAGCCTTTTTAATTCGTAAACGCTTCCTGAAGAATGCCGCATCTAGGACAAGGGTTTCGTATTCACCCCCCTCTCCTAAAAGGCTAAAATGATACTTAGAGGCAAGCTGACTAAATTCCTCCATTGAATCGGCATCTAGAATCTTACCCAACCATTTCTCCGTTAATCCTTCAGCCGCTACAGCTACAATCATTATTAAAAATCCAAGCTCTAGCATTTCCCTCAAAATCCAATCAGCCCTTTTACCCCACAATGGTGTAAAGCTTTTAAGGCCAAGTTCTTCACATACCGAATCTATCAGGTTCTTCTGGTAGGTGCTTGCATGAACTCCTGAAATGACGGAATCCACCTGCAATCTTTTAACAGCCTCTTTAAGCACGTAATAGAGGTCCTTCAAACTTCTATCTACAGAGTCTCCAGTTTTCCTCGTAAGAAATGGCTTACCTATTGCTTCAGCTTGAAGCCTCACAAGCTCAACAGTTGGATAGTGGAAAACCCAAGATTCAAAGCTCTCAGGAATGAGCGTTACAAGGCAAGCTATTTCAAAACCTTGGTTTGCAGAAATCCATAAAGCATAAAGACTATCTTTACCGCCTGAAAGAAGGACTGCACTTTTCAACCCTCACCCTCGAAGCGTTAAAATCTAGAAGGTTTAGCCTCTTTTAAGTTTGCTCCACAGTATGGACAGTAGATAGCCCCTGGAGGAACCTTAGCCTTACAATACGGGCAGACGTTTAGAGGCGGTGGTTGTGGTGGAGGCGTTATACGTCTTTTTATGTAGGAACCGACTACCCCTCCTCCAAACCCTATGCCGAGTTGTATTAGAAAACTTATGATCGATAGGAGTAAGAGCATTGGTAAACCCAACGATTCTATCTCTGAAATCTCAGGAGGTATCGTCAACAAACCCATATGTATTAAAACCGTTTGTATAATTTGCCTTATCACTAGAACATCTATGATTGCCGTTAAAGCCCCCATTTTACCCCCATTCTTCATAGGGTCTAAGAAGAAGCTTCCAGCAACTAACCCCCCTAAAAATGGAGAGATTAAGACAATGTCCGAATAACCAGCCGTCAGTAGAATCGCTAGGTCTAAAGCTGCACATGTAGCAACACCTGAGAGTATAGCTAATCCGGTTCTAGGCTTCATTTCATTTCCAGGATTTAGAGAAAAAACGCCGATTTAAATGTTTGCAAATTCAGTTAAGTATAACATTTAAACTCTTACAGCCGATTAAATATTTGATGAGGTGTTAACAGTCTAATGAAGGTTATAAAGAACCTTGAAAGCTTAATCGCCAACGGTTTGACTGACGGAGACAGAAGGGCTAGAGCCATTTGTTTAAACATCCTCGATGAAGTTATGGAAAGGTTGAATCCAGTGGAGATGGTAAAGTCAAGCGTTAGGAGAAACGGTTCAATACTAAGCGTAGGTGATTTAAAGCTTAACCTCGACGATTTCAAACACATATATCTAGTTGGCTTCGGTAAAGCCAGCCACCTCATGGCTTTAGCTATTGAGCAACTAATAGGTGATAAAATTACTAGAGGCTTCATAAACGTGCTCAAAGGTGTGAAATTTAAATCTCTAACAGGTAAGATTGAGTTTATGGAGGCAGGGCATCCAATACCAGATGTTAATGGGCAGAAAGGTGCTGAAGAAATCTTGAAAATTGTTTCAGAAGCTTCTGAACACGACTTAGTAATATGTCTTATCTCAGGCGGCGGATCTGCTATGACGCCGCTACCCGCAGATGGAATATCACTTGAAGAAAAACAGCAGGTTACAAGGCTTCTTCTTAAAAGCGGAGCCGATATAAGCGAATTTAACGCCGTTAGAAAACATATATCGGCTTTCAAAGGCGGGCTGCTAGCCAAATACGCGTATCCAGCTAGGGTTTTAAGTTTAATAATATCCGATGTTGTAGGTGACAAGTTAGATGTCATATCATCTGGGCCTACATCGCCCGATACTTCAACTTTTCAAGACGCTTACCGTGTACTTAATAGGTACGGCTTATGGCATCAAATACCGGAATCCATTAGGAGGCGAATAGAAGCCGGATTAAGGGGAGAAATAGCAGAGACCCCAAAACCCGGAGATAGGATATTTGAGAAAGTCCACAATTTAATAATTGGAAGTAATAGATTGGCGTGTAAGCTGGCCGTTAAAAAGGCTAGAGAATCGGGTTTAAATTCCATCATATTATCCTCCGTAGTTGAAGGAGAAGCTAGATATGTGGGGACTGTATACGGTAGCATACTCGTTGAAGAGTCTTTGGAGGATAACCCTATTGAGAAGCCTGTAGCCATAGTAGCTGGTGGTGAGACTACAGTAACAGTTAAAGGATCTGGAGTTGGAGGTAGAAATCAAGAGCTTGTCCTCTCAGCATCCGTAAAGATACAGGGCCTTAAAAGCGTCGCATTGGCATCTATTGGAACGGACGGTGTTGATGGTTTAACCGATGCGGCTGGGGCCATAGCCGATGGTGGAACCATTCAAAGAGCTTCTGAGGAAAATCTAGACCCGAGAGAATGCCTCGACAATAACGACTCCCATAAGTTTTTCAAGAAGTTGGGCGACCTCATATTTACGGGTCCGACTGGTGTTAATCTGATGGATATAGCGGTTATGGTGGCGTTGAAATAATTCATGGTTTAGGTGTTATGCATGTATACTAGTTGTGTGGGAAGCTTTCCGGTAGAATTCTGCAGGGAATCTGTGGAGAGGATTGCGAAAGACCTGTATAGTATTGGTTTAACGTATCCCAGCTATCCTCAGCTTAGAGATTTCGTAAGCATGTTTCTCGATCCTTTATCTTCCAAGGGGTTTCTGTGTAAAAATGGTTTAGATTACGTGTTTTCAGCCAATAGCGTTGAAGAATTAGAAGGTGTAGAAATACCCGTACCATTTGAAGCACTATGGTTTGTAGAATACGTTAGAAAACATGGTTTAAATTTCGCGGGGTTAAGAGCTCCCGTAACCGGGGTTTTCACACTAGCTTCAAGAATTTATCTAACTGGAAGACGGCATTCCATAAAAGAATCTCTAATAAACGATTTAACATTTTTAGAGAGTTTATCCCTTGCAATATCACGCTTGATACGTAAACTTGAAGACCTAGGATATAGCCTGATAGTGGTGGATGAGCCTATTCTTTCGATCGTTTACGGAAGAAGTGCATCGTTGATTAAACATGAGAGTGAAGATGTTTTGAGAATATTTGAAAGACTCAAGCCGCGTAAGTCTACACTTGGTATACACGTATGCGGTAGAATTTCACCAGCTCTATTCAGGTTGCTTTTAAAATCCAACTTCACATTATTAGACCATGAATTTAAAGATTCTCCTGAGAACTTTGAAAGTTTAAAGCCGGAGGAATTTAAAGAATCAGATAAATTGTTGTCTGTAGGTTGTGCATCCTCTAGAAACGCTAGGGTTGAGAACGTTAAAGAGGTTTTAAGCATCTTATCTAAGGCGTTAAACATCTACGGCGATAGAGTTTACATGGCCAAGCCAGACTGTGGATTCAGAGGTTTAAGCGGCATTCTACCTGGAGATGAACCGTATAAGGTTAGCATTATGAAGCTTAAAACGATAGTTGAAGCTGTGAAAAAGCTTAACTAGCCTAATCCAATTACACTTAGAGGTGGTTGAATGGTTAAAGTTTTAGTGGTTTACTATTCACGTGGAGGTAATACGCGAAAGCTTGCGGAAATGCTCGCGGTAGCGCTTAAGGAGGAAGGCCTAGAAGTCTCTATGAAAACGGTGTCTGATACTAAAGTTGAAGAACTTTTAGAGTATGATGGAATAGCCATAGGTTCTCCGACATACTACGGTCAAATGGCGGGAGAGGTTAAGGCGTTTTTAGATGAAACAGTTAAGCTTCATGGTAAACTTGACGGTAAGGTTGGTCTAGCCTTCACAACCGCTGGGGGGTATGGAACTGGAGGTGAAACCACAGTATTATCGATCATTTGCGCCATGTTAATACATGGAATGATAATTCAAGGAGACCCGGAGGATTTACATTATGGAATAATAGTCAGAGGAATGCCCAAGGATGAAGACTTTGATGTCGTTAAGCTTAAAGCTAGAAGGTTTGCTGAATTGATTAAAAAATTGAAGGTTAAAACTTAACCCAACATCCTAAACATCTGTACATTCATCCGCTAATAATAGAAACATTTATTAGAGACTGAGTATTATCTTGCTTAGCACATTCTAGCAGGTTTTAAGCATGAGTACTCAACAGAAAGTGAAATTTGATATATTTCAACATGAGCTTGTACCCAAACATAGCATTTTAACAAAAGATGAGGTAGATGATCTTCTAAGGAGATATCGTATTGAGAAATATCAACTTCCAAAGATTAGAGCTCGAGACCCAGCCGCTCTACTGATAGGTGCTAAGCCTGGAGATGTCGTAAGGATTGTTAGAAGAAGTCCTACGGCTGGATTAGCCGTGTTTTATAGATTTGTTATAGGTGGTTGAGATGTATACACAGGAAGACATGTGGCTTTTGATGAAAGCCTTCTTTCAGGAGAAAGGTTTAGTCAGACAGCATTTAGACTCTTATAATGAATTTGTCGAGAAAGATCTGCAACAGATTATAGACTCCATGGGCGGTGTAGAAATACCTACCAGTAGTGGCAATCTATACATAAAGTTTGGTGAAATAAGCATAGGTGAGCCAAGGGTTACGGAGTTTGACGGCTCATCCCATAGCGTTACTCCACTTGAGTGTAGACTTAGAAACCTCACATACGCGGCCCCCCTCTTTTTAGAAATGACGCCAATATTTAACGGTAAGACTATGACAACAGATACCGTTTACATCGGCGATTTACCGGTTATGCTTAAATCTGAAATATGTCCTCTAAGTAAGATGAGTAGAAAGGAGCTTTTAGAGATAGGTGAAGACCCAGACGACCCCGGCGGCTACTTCATAATAAACGGCTCCGAGAGGCTTATCATAGGTCTCGAAGACCTCGCCCCCAACAGGGTCATAGTAGACATAGATAGAAGCACTTCTAGGCTCATCTACAGGGCTAAAGTCTTCTCTACGACGGTCGGCTTTAGGACGAGGGTTGAAGTCAAGCTTAAACCAGACGGAGCCATATACGTTTCAATACCGGGTGTGCCGGTAGAACTTCCATTTATAGTGCTCATGAAAGCCCTTGGAGTTGAAAAAGACAGTGAAATTGCAGATATGGTGTCGCTAGACCCCGCGATTAGAGAACAACTTGAACCGTCGTTCGATAAATCCCCTAGAATCGACAGTGTTGAGAAGGCTATAGTTTTTATAGGCAATAAGGTTGCATATGGGCAGGAGGAGGCACGTAGGATACAGAGAGCAAATTCAATACTAGATAATAACCTATTTCTACATCTGGGTACAACCCCTGAAGCTAGGCTCACTAAAGCCAGGTATCTAGCTGAAATAGCCTGTCGGCTTATAGAGCTTAAACTCGGCCTTAGGGCTGAGGATGATAAAGACCATTACGCTAACAAACGTATCAGACTTTCAGGTCCATTACTTGGAGACTTATTCAGAACCATATTTCGAGACATGATTAAAGACATGAGTTATCAACTGGAACGTTTATCCGCTAAGAAGCTTGTAAACGAATCTATTAAATTAGCCATTAGACCGGGTATTTTAACAGAAAGGATGCAGCATGCCATTGCTACGGGCAATTGGGGTAGGAATAGGGTCGGTGTCAGCCAACTCGTAGATAGGACAAATATACTATCAACGCTCAGCCACCTACGTAGACTACAATCTCCTTTAAGTAGAAGCCAACCGAACTTTGAAGCCAGAGAACTCCATTCAACACACTTTGGTAGATTATGCCCAGTCGAAACACCGGAGGGGTCAAACTGCGGTCTTGTTAAGAACCTAGCCTTCATGGCTACGATATCGGTATCAGCGGATACGAATCATGTTTGTAAAGTTTTAAAAGACCTAGGATGTATTCCAGTTGAAAACGCAGATAGGGAGACCCGTATTAGGGGCGTAAAGGTTTACGTTAATGGAACACTAAGCTTCTACACTTTAAAGCCGGAGAAGCTTGTTAAAGACTTTATACGATATAGACGTAAGGGACGCGTATCTACTGAAGTAAATATAGCGTACCTCAAGGCTAAGAATGAAGTTCAAGTTAACTGCGATGCAGGTAGATGTAGAAGGCCTCTAATAGTTATTGAAAATGGTTCTCCACTGCTTAAACAGGAGCATTTGAATGCTCTGAAGAAAGGGCTGTTAAAGTGGGATGACCTCGTAAAGATGGGTATAATAGAGTATTTAGACGCTGAGGAGGAAGAGAATGCTTATATCGCTTTAAGACCTGAAGACATTAAACCTGAAACAACTCATTTAGAGATATATCCCTTCACTATTCTTGGAATATGCGGTTCTATAATACCCTTCGCCGAGCACAACCATTCACCTAGGAATAGCTATGAAGCGGCTATGGCTAAACAAGCTATAGGCGTATATGCGATAAACTATTTTCTAAGGATGGATCCTAGAGCGCACTTCCTACATTATCCTCAAAGACCTCTTGTAGAAACCAAATCTATGGAAGTTATGGGCTTCCACAAGAGACCAACTGGCCAGAATATGGTGGTCGCTATTTTAACGATGAGCGGGTACAATATGGAGGATGCCATAATATTCAATAAATACTCTATAGAGAGGGGGTTGGCAAGGTCATCGTTCTTCCAACTATACGAAGCTGAGTGTTACCAATATATGGGAGGGGAGAAAGATAAAATTGAAATACCGTCGAGTGGAATGAGAGGTTACATGGGCGATGAATACTACAGGGTTTTAGAAGAGGATGGAATAGCCAGCGTTGAAAGTGAAGTTCAAGGTGGTGACGTTTTAATAGGTAGAACAAGCCCACCAAGGTTCATAGAAGAGTATAGAGAATTGGAAGCTAAAGGTCCCTCTAGAAGAGACACTTCGGTTACATTAAAACCATCTACGAAGGGGATCGTAGATACGGTTATAGTAACTGAAAATTCTCAAGGCAATAAGGTGGTTAAAGTTAAGGTTAGAAGCAATAGGATACCTGAAATAGGGGACAAGTTTGCATCTAGACACGGTCAAAAAGGTGTCATAGGGATGATTTATCCATCTGAAGATATGCCGTTTACTGAAGATGGAATCGTTCCGGATGTTATAATAAATCCGCACGCTTTTCCATCTAGGATGACAGTAGGCCAACTCTTAGAGTCATTGTTCGGTAAAGCCGCGGCTCTCATGGGTAGACCTGTAGACGGTACTGCTTTTCAGGAGGAGAAAATTGAGGATATAGAAGCTGTGTTGAAACGTTATGGCTTTGAACCAACTGGTAAGGAGGTCATGTACAACGGTTTAACAGGTGAAAAACTTGAAGCTAAGGTTTACATAGGTGTTGTCTACTATCAGAGGCTTCATCATATGGTTGCCGATAAGATACATGCTAGAGCCAGAGGACTAGTTCAAATGCTTACAAGACAGCCGACGGAAGGTAGGGCTAGGGGAGGAGGGTTGAGATTTGGTGAGATGGAGAGGGATTGCTTGATAGGTTACGGTGCAGCTATGCTCATTAAAGATAGGATGCTGGAAGAGTCGGATAAATTTACGGCATACGTTTGTGCGAAATGTGGACTCTTAGCCTACTACGACTCCAAAACTAACAGATATGTTTGCAGAGTTTGCGGAGACAGCGCTAGAATATACCCGGTAGTCATGCCTTATGCATTTAAATTGCTACTTCAGGAGCTCATGAGTATGTGCATTGCTCCTAGAATCATAGTTGAGGAGGGGATTTAAGCATGGTATTGGAAACGTATAGAAGTGTAGCTGGAATAAGATTCGGCTTACTTTCACCACATGAAATTAGGAAAATGTCTGTCGTAGAAATTCGGACGGCCGATACTTACGATGAAGATGGCCTGCCAATACCGACCGGCCTTATGGATAGTAGGCTTGGCACATTAGAGCCTAGACAGAGGTGTGCAACGTGTGGAAACACTGCAGCATCATGCCCCGGCCACTTTGGGCATATAGAGCTTGCAGTCCCTATAATACACGTTGGTTTCGTTAAGTATATTCATGAACTTCTAACGATAACATGTAGAGAATGCGGTAGAATTCTCATTCCAACAGATAAAATTGAGGAACTTCGAAGTAAGATGGAGCAGCTTAAGAAAACATTTGGAGAAGTTCCAAGGGATTTCTTCGACAACGTTAAAAAGGAGGCTAGGAAAAGGTCAGAGTGTCCTCATTGTGGGAGCATTCAATATCATGTAGAACTCGTGAAACCCACGTCATTCTATGAGCATCAGAAGGATGGAGGCGTTACTAGGTTAGACCCAAGCATTATAAGGAGTAGACTTGAAAGGATACCTGATGAAGATCTCAAGCTTCTTGGCTATGATCCATCTTTGGCGAGACCAGAGTGGGCGGTTCTTCAGGTTCTTCCAGTTCCACCAGTATATGTCAGGCCATCTATAACGCTTGAAACTGGTATAAGGTCTGAGGATGATTTAACACATAAACTTGTAGACATAATACGTATTAATGAGAGGCTTAAAGAAGCAATCTCAACTGGAGCTCCGACGGTTATAAGGGAGGAGCTTTCAGACCTTCTCCAGTATCATGTGACCACTTACATAGATAATGAGACTTCGGGGATCCCTCCATCTAGGCATAGGTCTGGCAGAGCGCTTAAGACTTTAAGTCAGAGACTTAAAGGGAAGGAGGGAAGGTTTAGGTTAAATCTCACTGGTAAAAGGGTTGATTTCTCAGCTAGAACGGTCATATCTCCAGACCCATATCTAAGTATAGATGAAGTTGGTGTTCCAGTAGATATAGCTAAGAAGCTTACGGTTTCTGAACGGGTTACCCCTTGGAATATAGAGGAGATGAAAAAACTCGTCATAAATGGTCCCGACAATTATCCTGGAGCGCTCTACGTAATTAGACCAGACGGTAGGAGGATTAGGCTCGACTTTGTAGGCGATAGGAGTAAGCTAGCGGATGAACTGCAACCAGGCTACGTGGTTGAGCGACATATTAGAGATGGAGATATCGCGTTATTTAACCGACAACCGTCACTTCATAGAATATCAATAATGGCGCATAGGGTTAAAGTTCTACCTTATAAGACTTTTAGGCTTCATTTAGCAGTATGCATACCGTATAACGCTGACTTCGATGGAGATGAAATGAATCTTCACATCCCCCAAAGTGAGGAAGCCAGATCTGAAGCCCGTCTACTCATGCAAGTTCAAGATCAGATAATATCTCCCAGATATGGGGCACCTATAATAGGTTCAACGAGAGACTTCCTGACGGCGGCGTACCTTCTAACACGGAAAGATACGTACGTTAACAAGGAGCAATTATTCACGCTTCTAGCGGCCATAGATTATCACGGCGACATCCCTCCACCTGTTAAAACAGATCCAGAGCCACTGTGGAGTGGTAAACAGGTTTTCAGTCTACTTCTGCCGAAAGACTTCAACTACTTTGGAAGAGCAGCCGTATGTAAGCATAAACATACGTCTCCAGATGAAGACTGCCCCTTGGAGGGCGTAGTTGTTGTTAGAAATGGGCAGTTGATTAAGGGAGTTATAGATAAGAACTCTATAGGCGTTGAAAGGGCAGATACGCTATACCATAGAATAGTTAGAGACTATGGCACGGCTTTCGCGGCGGATTTCATCAATAAACTATGCAGGTTGCTGAATACATTTATAACGATTAGAGGCTTCAGCTTCTCCCTTGACGAGCTTAACCTGCCTGAAGACGTTAGAGAATCCATACGCCAGGTTATAGGAGACGCTGAAAAAATGGTTCAACAGTTAATTGACGAATATAAGAAGGGTACGTTGAGAAGGATTCCTGGAAAGACTATGGAGGAGTCTCTTGAAATACTCATAATGAATGAGCTTTCCAAAGCGAGAGACCGTTGCGATGAAATAGCTTCTTCATCGTTGAGTTTAGATAACCAAGGTATAGTAATGGTTAGATGTGGAGCTAGAGGGTCTGAACTCAATATTGGACATATGGCTGCTTGCTTAGGCCAGCAGTCTGTGAGAGGTAAGAGGATTTCATATGGGTATCTTGAAAGAGCTTTACCTCACTTCAAATGGGGCGATCAAAGTCCAAGGGCTAGAGGATTCATAGAATCGTCTTTCTACAAAGGTCTATCTCCTATAGAGTTCTTCTTCCACTCAATGGCGGGTAGAGAAGGTTTAATCGATACGGCTGTTAAAACTCAGCAGAGCGGCTATATGCAGAGAAGGCTCATTCATGCACTTGAATTTCTGAGAGTGGAATATGACGGCACCGTTAGGACAACTGACGGTGAAATAGTGCAGTTTAGGTATGGTGAAGATGGAGTAGACCCATCTAAGAGCGATCACGGTAAAGCGGTGAATCTGCAACGTTTACTAGAGAGAATGAACATCAGAGAAGGGGCATCTCCTCTAAAATTCAGCGAAATCAATGAAATCTTGGAAAAGTACCGCACCAGACTTACACACTTCTATATTTCCAGCCTTAAAAAGCTAATACACGATAAGCGTTTAACCAGAGAAGATGCCATTAGACTTATAGAGGCTACAGTGGCAGAATTTGAAAAATCTCAGGTAGATCCTGGTGAAGCCGTTGGAGTTGTAGCGGCTCAATCTATAGGTGAACCTGGTACGCAAATGACCCTCAGAGTATTCCACTTTGCTGGTGTTAGAGAGAGGGATGTAACCTTAGGATTGCCAAGGCTCTTAGAAATCGTCGACGCCAGGAAGACCCCCTCAACACCGATAATGACGATAAGGCTTGATAAAGAACACCGCGTTGATAAGGATAAAGCTTTAAAGGTAGCTCAATCCCTCACCTATACTACTGTAGGTGACTTGACTAAGGGTGAATATCAGATAAATCTGGAGGAAGGGATTGTTAAGGTTAAAATAGACAATGCTCTTATGGAGAGTAGAGGAGTGACGGTTGAAGATTTAAAGAATTTAACGGTTAACGGTGCATCGTTAGAATTTTCAGGCGACGAACTTATAATCAAGCCTAAGTCTGCTATGGATATCTCAGGGTTAAAGAAGCTTATCAATAAAGTGATGAAACTTCCTGTAAAGGGAGTATCTGGAATCCACAGGGTTCAAGTCGTTATGGAAGGTGATGAGTGGGTTATTCAAGCCGACGGTTCAAATCTAAGCGAAGTCGTTCAAGTTCCAGGCGTGGATCCAACTAGGACATTGACTAACAACATATATGAGATCTATGAAACGCTTGGTATTGAAGCAGCTAGAAATGCCATCATAAAGGAGGCTAAAGACGTTTTTGAAGGTATAGGTGGCGGTTTAGACCTTGATATTAGACACCTTATGCTTGTGGCAGATGTTATGACCGCTACGGGTAGGATACGTCAAGTGGGTAGGCATGGCGTGACTGGGGAGAAGTCGAGCGCATTAGCTAAAGCGGCATTTGAGATAACAGTTTCAAGCATCATAGACGCAGCGTTAAGAGGTGTTGAAGATACTCTTAAAGGCGTTACTGAAAACATAATAGCTGGTCAAGATATGAAGGTTGGAACTGGTATAGTTGACATATATATGACACCAAATCCGCCTTCAAGAAGTGAGTGAAATGGTTGATGTAAATAAAGCCATATATAGTGCGGTGAAAACCGGAAAAGTTGTATTAGGCTCTAGGAGATCTCTTAATTTTCTCAAGTTGGGAAAGGCTAAATTGGTGATAGTTGCATCTAATGCTCCCAAAGACTTAAGAGAAGTTGTCGATTATTATAGTAAATTAACGCTGATACCGGTCTATACGTATAATGGTACGAGTTTAGATTTAGGGCGTGTATGTGGAAAACCATTTCCTATAATGATGATGGCCATTAGGGAGCCGGGTGATTCAAACATAATGGAGCTGGTGGAGAAGCATGAAGAGCGATAGTATAAGACTTACGGCTGAGGAAATGGGGTTGATAAATATAGTTGAAAGTCTAACTGGAGCCAAGTGTAGAGACTGCTTAATAGACCCCAACAGTGGCAGAGTGACGTTTGTGGTGGAAGAGGGTAACCTGAAACTCGTTCTAGGTAAAAGAGGCTCAAATGTAAGGCTTATACGGAGGCTTCTCAAACGTGAAGTAGACTTCTTAGAGTATTCTCCAACCCCTGAAGTCTTCATAGCTAAATCGCTTATGCCGGCTAGGGTTAGGGAAGTTAGGATAACAGAGAAGCCTAATGGTGAGAAACTGGCGGTTATAACAGTTGAGCCTAAAGATAAAGGTCTTGCCATAGGTAAAAACGGCAGAGTTATAGAGAGGACTAGAAAATTAGCTCGAAGATATTTCAATATAAGTAATGTAATAGTCGTATAGCTCAACAGCGACCAGTTAATTGAAAAACGCTTTCATTCATTAGATTGGGTTATAGTGGGCTGGTAGACATTTAAACTTTAAATAGCCGTTATAGTAGTTAGCTATTCGCTATGCCAGGTGAATTTGCTGCTAGGTCGCTTAAGAAGAAGAGGAAAAAGTTCAAGTGGAGCTATAGGTACTATAAGCGTAAAATGCTTGGCCTAGATATAAAAGCAGACCCGCTCGAAGGAGCACCTATGGCTAGAGGTATAGTGCTTGAGAAAGTCGGCGTAGAATCCAAGCAACCGAACTCGGCTATAAGAAAATGCGTCCGCGTCCAACTTATAAAAAATGGGCGAGTTGTGACGGCGTTTCTGCCTGGCGATGGTGCCTTAAACTTCGTAGATGAGCACGATGAGGTTTTAATAGAAAGTATTGGGGGGACAAGAGGTAGATCTATGGGCGACATACCGGGTGTCCGGTTTAAGGTCATAGCCGTTAATGGTGTCCCCTTAAATAGGCTTATAACTGGAAAAGCTCAAAAGCCAACTAGGTGATCTTAAGAGGTGGACAAGGTGTCTGAAGAGATTAAGCTTTTCGGAAAATGGTCATACGAAGAGGTCGAAGTTAAAGATCCAAGTCTTAAGTCGTACATATGCCTTAAACCAGTCTTGTATCCTAGGACCGGCGGTAGGCATGCGCGCAAGCCATTTGCTCGGATAAATACACCCATTGTTGAAAGGCTTGCAAACCAGCTTATGCGTCCAGGTAGAAACGGCGGTTTGAAGGTGAAAGCTTTAAACATCGTTAAGAATGCGTTTGAAATAATCCACCTTAAGACTGGAGAAAACCCACTTCAAGTTCTCATTAGAGCTTTAGAGAATGCAGCTCCATGCGAAGACGTTACGCGTGTTGCTTATGGAGGCATAGTGTATCATAGAGCTGTTGATGTAGCACCATCTAGAAGACTGGATTTAGCTTTAAGATTTATCGTAGATGGTGCTAGACTTAAAGCCTTTAGCAATCCCAAAACCATAGACGAATGCTTGGCCGATGAAATAATAAACGCAGCTGAAGGCTCGCAAGACTCCTACGCAATACAACGTAAAGATGAGCTTGAGCGGATAGCATTGGCATCAAGGTAGCACACTTCCACTTAGAAATGTTCTATTAGGCATTAAATTCATAGTCTTTTATCTTCGCTTAACTCTTCCCTTATCGAAAGTTCACTGAGGATTTTCCACAAGATTGAATAAAATAAGACCGTTTCGTAGAAAATCTACGGAAAATTTCCCATTGAGAAAATCATGGTGAAACTGGGAGAGAAGCCTAAACGCTCATAGAAGATTGAAGCGAATAAGCTATGTCTGGAATTGCTGAATGTTATTTAAAGTGCACTTTAACCGGTTCCCTTAAGGCTTAAGCCGGAGCTTTACTACTCGTCACCGTTATACTAACCAAAACGGTCATTCACTTGATGAAAATCATCTCTCAGACGGAAAACTGTAAAACTGCTTCAACTGTAGGGGATTCAAGGTTCATAGAAGTGAGCTTTAAATACGTAACAACCTTCAATGGTGTTATACTGTTTAGAAAGCGTAAGTAAAAAGTTAAAGTTGCAGTATAAAACCAAATATTTCGGATAAAACTTTTTATAACGGATGCTTGAGTTAATCTTTAGAAAGGTGATCATTGTATGAGTCAGAAACCACATCTAAACTTAGTGGTCTGTGGGCATGTAGATCATGGTAAGAGCACCCTGACGGGGCATATGCTGTACTTAACAGGTGCTGTAGACGAAAGAACGATTAAGGAGTACGAAGAACAAGCTAAAGCCTTAGGTAAGGAGACGTTCAAATATGCTTGGATTTTAGACACTCTCAAAGAAGAGAGAGAAAGAGGATTAACGATAGACTTAGAGTTCGTTAAATTTGAAACAGATAAATTCTTCTTCACGATCATAGACGCTCCAGGACATAGAGACTTCATTAAAAACATGATAACTGGTGCAAGTCAAGCGGACGCTGCGTTGTTAGTAGTTTCAGCTAAAACTGGTGAGTATGAAGTTGCAATACAGCCTGGTGGACAGGCTAGAGAACACGCATTCCTATTGATGACTCTAGGTGTCCGCCAATTGGTTGTTGCCATAAACAAGATGGACGATCCCACCGTTAATTGGAGTCAGAAGAGGTTTGAAGAGTGTAAAAACGGGATAATCAGGCTTTTAAAGACAATTGGATACAACGTTGAGAAAATACCGATAGTGCCAGTTTCAGGGTGGACTGGAGACAACATAGTTAAGCCTAGTGAAAAAATGCCGTGGTATAAGGGTCCAACCCTCCTGCAGGCTTTAGATACGTTTGAAGTTCCACCTAAACCAGTAGATAAACCTCTAAGAATACCTATTCAAGACGTGTATACGATAACTGGCGTAGGGACTGTTCCAGTGGGGAGGGTTGAAACTGGGATTCTAAAAGAGGGGCAGACCGTAATATTTATGCCATCTGGTGTTAAGGGTGAAGTTAGATCAATTGAAACGCACCACGTTAGGATTAAAGAGGCTTATCCTGGTGACAACATAGGCTTTAACGTTAGGGGCGTTTCTAAGACCGATATTAAAAGAGGAGATGTCGCCGGTCCAGTCGATAACCCGCCTACTGTAGCTAAGGAAATCATAGCCAGAGTAATAATAGTCTACCATCCCACTGCCATAGCAGTAGGGTATACGCCAGTAATGCACATACACACCGCTCACGTTCCATGTAAATTCGTCGAATTGATTAGGAAGATAAACCCGAGGACGGGTGAAACGATCGAAGAAAATCCGTCATTCCTAAGAACAGGTGACTGTGCTATAGTAAGACTACAGCCTCTAAAGCCCATTGTAGCTGAAGAGTACACAAATATTCCTCAACTTGGCAGATTTGCTATCAGAGACATGGGTACAACCATCGCAGCGGGTATAGTTGAAAAAATAGTTGTAAAAGGACCATAGTAGCTCTAGCCAATTTTTCCAATACTTCCCAACGCTGAAGGTTTGGAGGTCCAATGTGTGAAGGTTAAAATCCCCAGGTCTTTTTTAACCATAATTTTGATAGGGGCATCGTTATACTTAGCTTGTGGAGGATTATATGTATTGATTGAAGGGAGAGAGGAAAACATCATAAATCAGCCTTGGGTTGTAGTTCAATGGGGTCAATCTCAAAGAATATCTATAACTATTCCTGGGTTGAGAAGTCAAACCTTAGGTGAGGGCTATATCGTAGGCATTATACTCTCAATGTCTGTATTGGGGCTTTCAATGCCCTACCTATGTTTAAAATTTAAAGTGAATGCTAAAACAATGAGAAATGTGATCGCAGTGTCCATCGTTCTCTTACTTACATCAGCATACCTAATTTTCAGCGTATACTTCTCCAAGTATTGGGGTACACCATGGCCGTGAGTAGCCGTGGTTTAAAATCTGTAGATTTTGTAGTATAGGATTAGAGTAGGTTATGGTTTCTAGAATACGTACGTATAAATATGCAGAATAGCTAACCATAAAACTTTCTGTCTTAATCCAGCATTTGAAAGCTGTCGGCTTTATAATGTGATGTTAAATTTTTCCCAATTGATTTCAAATAGTCGTTCCTCAGATTCTTTAATCCATATTCGAATGCATCATACACTTCAATGTCGACTCCATCGAATACAGCATAAATTAAAAAACGGTTACATACTAGAAGATATGTGGGAGGTGGTTGTACTGGAATGTAGAGCGTCTATTGACGTAACATCACCGATTGGGAGGTTTGACAGGAGATGTTATGGGCAATTTATCGAGCACCTAGGCGAATGTATATATGGAGGTATATGGGTTGGTGAAAGCTCCAATATACGGAACGTAAGAGGATACCGTTTAGATGTTCTAGAGGCTATTAAACGGTTAAACTGTCCCATAGTTAGATGGCCTGGTGGAAACTTCGCTAGTGGATACCATTGGCAGTATGGCATTGGACCTAGAGAACAAAGACCTAAGCTTTATGATATGGCATGGGGTCAAGATGAGCCTAACACGTTTGGAACGGATGAATTCGTAGATTGGTGTAAGCTTGTGGGAGCTGAGCCTTGGATAGTTGTAAATGCTGGAAACGGAACACCTGAGGAGGCTGCACATTGGGTTGAATACTGCAATTCTAGTAGAAACACGTACTATGCGCAACTCAGACGTAAATATGGACATGCAGAACCATATCATGTTAAAATATGGGGAATAGGAAACGAGCTTTACGGTAGGTGGCAGATCGGTTTCTGCATAGACGGTTTTGAATGTGCGAGAAGAACAGTTGAATTTGCAAATGAGATGAGAGCTGTAGACCCAGAGATAAAGCTCATAGCAGTTGGATGTGAAGATCCGGAGTGGAACATCGCTATGGTGAAAAACGCAGGGGAATACTTCGACTACCTATCTATCCACATATACATCAGTGGAGATAAACCCTATAGAGAACTCATAGCTTACAGCCTAGATGTAGAGAGAAGATTGAGAAGCATATACGAGCTTATTCAAACCGTAAGGAGAAAATACAGCATCAAACGTGAAATAAAACTGGCTTTTGATGAGTGGAACGTTTGGTATTCAGAAGCGAAGCCTCCACTACTTAGACAGGTTACAAGCGTTAAAGATGCCGTTTTTACAGCGGGTGTTTTAAATTCCCTACATAGGTTATGCAATGAAGTGCCCATAGCGGCATTTGCGCAAACAGTAAATGTCATCCCATTAATAGTTGCTTCAGAGGATGGAAGGATTGTTTTAACGCCTCAATATTTCGTGTTTAAACTATATGGTGAAAATGTTGGGGATTACGTTCTTCCAACGTTTATAGATTCGCAACTTTATAAGTCAAGTGAACTTAACTGTTATATTCCATTCATAGATATCTCGGCAATTATTAAAGAAGATGGAAAAACCCTGTACTTGTACGTAGTCAATAGGCATGAGATGGAGTATACATATATTCAAACAACTTTCAAGGGTTTCAAACCGAGTAGGGCATGTATGGAAACAATCGCGGGTGAGAGAGTTGAAGATAAGAACACATTTGAAAATCCCAATGCTGTAAGAATTGAAGAAGGCGGCGTTAAGATAGAGAACGGCAAAGTTAACCTCGAACTTAAACCCCATTCGGTTAACGTCGTAAAGATTCAGGGTGAAAAAGCCGTATAGCCTTACGATGGTTGCGTAGTCATTTCCTTAACACTATGCTTAAAAATAAAAACACCTTTGATGATACGAATTTAATGATGAAAGCCGTCATACTGGCTGGTGGACAGGGTAAACGTTTAAGACCTTTGACAAACGATGTACCTAAGCCTTTGGTGGAAGTTGCTGGTAAACCGATTATAGTCCATCAGATTGAGTGGTTGAAAGAGTATGGGGTCAGGGAATTCATAGTAACCGTTGGATACCTTAAGGAGAAGTTTATAGAATCTCTCGGTAGCGGTAGGAGATATGGAGTACACATATCCTATGTCGTGGAGGAGGAGCCTTTAGGCACGGGTGGTGGGCTTAAAAATGCCATAGGTCTTCTAGACAAGGAAGAAATGTTCTACGTCGTTAACGGAGACGTGATAACAGATATAGATCCAACTAAACTCACAACGGTACTTGATGAAAATCTAGTAGGAGCAATAGCTACGGTACCTCTACCCTCACCATATGGAATAGTCTTCTCAGACAGTAAGGATTATGTCATCTTATTTCAGGAAAAGCCCCTTATTCGTGACTATTGGATAAACGCAGGATTATACCTATTCAAACCCGAAGTGTTTAAGTATCTACCGGATAAAGGAGACTTAGAAAGAGAGATTTTTCCAAAACTTGCAGACGCTAGGAAGCTTAAAACCTTAAAATACTACGATTTTACAATTTGGAGAAGTATAGATACCTACAAAGACCTAGAAGAAGCTGAGAAGATTATTTCGAAGAGATGCCTATAGGGCTAACCTAAGATCCAGCAGTTTCCGTCGATAATAATCCATACCTTTACTCGGCTACTATTTTTCTAAACCGATAGTCCTAAAGTTTAATATGCTTAAAATGATGAGGGAAGGGATTTTAATTGCAGTAGCAATAAATCTTTAAGATTTTACCACGTATATTTTTCTTACAAGGTGATCCCCATATGGCTAAGATAGTTTTTATTGGCGCGGGAAGCGTCGTCTTCGCCAGCCGACTACTTACAGACATAGTTTACCATCAAGAGCTTAGAGATTCCACAGTAGCCCTCATGGATATTGACGCTGAACGTCTCGAATTGATAACTCAGTTTGCACATGTATTAGCTTCTAAATATGCACCTAACCTGAAGATCGAATTTACTCTAAACCGTAGAGAGGCTTTGAAAGATGCCGATTATGTGATAATAATGATTCAAGTTGGAGGGCTTGAGGCCTTTGAGTATGATATATACATTCCATTAAAATACGGTGTGAACCAGGAGGTTGGTGATACCATTGGCCCTGGGGGAGTTTTCCGAGGTCTTAGGACGATCCCAGTTCTACTAGACATATGCTATGATATGGAGGATTTATGTCCAGATGCGCTTCTAATAAACTATGCTAATCCCATGGCGATCAACTGCTGGGCTATGAATAAAGCGTCGAAGATTAAAAGTGTTGGACTCTGTCATAGTGTTCAAGGAACGGCTATGCAATTGGCGGGTTATATAAACGTTCCATATGAAGACGTTTACTACTGGGTTGCTGGAATAAACCATCAAGCCTTCTTCCTAGAGTTTAAGTATAAAGGTAAAGATGCGTATCCGCTTCTCTGGGAGGCTATGAAAAAGAAAGAAATCTATGAGAAGGATAAGGTTAGATTTGAAATGATGAAATATCTAGGCTATTTCATAACGGAGTCAAGTCATCATCTAAGCGAATATGTGCCATATTTCAGAACCACTGAGGAGAGGCGTAAAATGTACTGTGAACCGAGGTGGTTTTACCTAGAAATATGTAAGGAAGCGTGGAAACCCCACTTTGAACATATAAAAAAGCAAATACGGGGTGAAGTGCCGATAGAGCTTACGAGGTCACATGAGTATGGTGTAGACATCATATACTCCATGGAGACTGGTAAGCCGTGTAGGATAAATGGCAATGTTGAAAACAAGTGGTTAATAACAAATCTTCCAAACGGCTGTTGCGTTGAAGTACCATGTTTAGTCGATAAAGGGGGTATACATCCATGTCATGTCGGAGACCTACCGCCTCAATGCGCCGCTTTAAATAGAACAAATATAAACGTTCAAGAGCTTGCCGTTAAAGCGGCTTTAGAGAAGGATAGGAATGCTGTTTTACAGGCGATAATGTTTGATCCATTAACATCGGCCATTTTAACACCTAGGGAAATAGAGAAAATGGTTGATGAAATGTTTAAAGTTGAAGCTAAATGGATTCCCTTTAAATAAAACTCGATTGCATCTAAAATAGTTGAATAATGACTCTATATGTCCCCATTTTTATAGCAATCTAACTTTTACCATATAGCTTAAACGTCCCCTCATTCTAGAAAAGCGTTCTCTGCCCTCTCTTCTCCACGGTTTTTCCAACAGCCTTTAAATCACCTTCTCCATATCCAAAGACGCTGAGAATTCTAAGTATGGCTGGTATTATCTGGTTCTCAATGTAATATCCATAATCAACATCTTCCGGTTTAACAAATTGGTACGGCTCAGCTCTATCATAAAGCCTACCCGTGCCTTTGACTATAATAATCCCAACTTTATCGCCAAGCCCTACATCCCAACCCATATCTGCAAGCTTTTGAGCCGCTCTCACGTGGGCGGTTTTTACTTTGTAATCTTCCGCAGTCTTTGTTAGAGTCTTCCATATGATGAGTTCCGTAATGGGTACTTTACCTGCTTCAACTTCATTCAACATTTTTCTAGCCTCTTCTAAAGCCTGTTTTGCGGATCCGGTTTCAAGAATCACTCTGATGACTTCACGTTGAATTCTCTTTGCGACTTCAGGCCAATCTCCCCTTACAGCCTCTAAGCCAGTTATATCTATCCTACCGTCTGTAAGTAGACCAGCATACCTCTTCTTGGCCTCTGTGAAAATTATCCGCTTATAGATTGTTTCAGGCTTTATCTCCAACCCAAGTCTTTCAGAGACATAATTTATGAGTTTTTCAATCTTCTCTTGGTCGTACTTGACAAATATGGAGTCCGTATCCCCGTAGATTATGGGAAGCCCTATTTTCATAGCATAATTCACAGTTTCCATAAGGACTTCTCTACCCCAGGCCGTGGTGGATTCAGCTATAGGCCGTCTATACCATCTTGCGCCTATCCAACCAGCATAACCGTACATAGCATTTGTAATGACCTTTATGGCCTTCTGTCTAGCGTCTAAGACCCTGTATTCAGCCGAATCTGGGCTTAAACCCTTAAGTCTTCTATTGATCTCTGCTCTAGCCTCCAACAGCCTCTTTAAAGCTTCCCTATAGAAACCGTCAGGTTTTTTAAGAAACTTATGTCCAACTTCAGGAGCTATGTAAACGTCTTCAAGTCTTACTTCAGCTTCAGGCTCTACGTAGGTGTCTGGCGATATGTTAAATTTCATCATTATACTGGGATACATAGATCTAAAGTCTAGAACAGCTATGTTCTCATGTAGACCTGGCTTGGGCTCTAAAACTATTGCTCCAGCGTAAGGTTGGTATGGCTTTTCAACACGTTTAGGTATTAGTTCGCCAAATTTCCTACTACACTTCATGAGGTACGATTCAACTCTAAATCCAACGGCCGCCGTACATACGTGATCCAAAGGTATGCAAACTAAATTTGAAAGCTGACAACCATACTCTATAAATTCTCTGAAGCACTCCATAATAACCCTACATCTATCTGATGCATAGTCTAGCACTCTTTGTCTCCCATCGCGCGACGACCATAACTTTGGTATTTCATACTCCTCTATGGGTTCATCCCTTACTTTAACACCCAGATAGGCAGCGAGGTTTTCCAAGGTCTTAATCTTTATATCCGCTATATCTTCAGCATAATCATAAAGGTCTAAAGCTATTCTACCAGCTACCGAAATATGACCATAAAGGCTCCTATGAGGTTCAGACCCATCCCTACCAACCTTAAGCCTTAAGCCGTTAACTTCAGCCCTTTTAGATAGATAACTCCAATCCCTAGCATTTGTACCATAGCCTACTATAATGTCTGGGTTAAACTTTTCAATTAAATCCATAAACTTTTCAATTAAAGTCCTTTCAGTCACATCTTCTGAGTTTAAAACTTCTGCGTATCCCTCGCTTGTTCTAAAAGCTAGACAGGCAATTTTATCCCTCTCAGGTTTAGGTGAACCTTTGGAAGGTAGCGGGATCATGTAGAAAGCCAAGACCCGGAAAGTTACACTCTTCTGATACTCGATGACAGTTGGTGGCTTTAAAAGCCTATACGCCCCATCTACTCTAATGCCATCCTTATTCGTAGGCTCAACCTCGACTGTATGCCATCCACATGGTTGAACGTCGTAGTCTAGAAGATAATGCTGAGTATGTCTTAAATCGTCATCATAGACTCCTCCACAGCCTTCAAGCTTTGAAACGATTTCCGCTATAGAGTCTACCTTATCTGGGTCTAAAACGTAAATTTTAAAAGCCTTAACTGGTTTTCCGAAAACCCTAGCCTCCTTCAATTCAAACTCTTTGACGTCTTTAATTGTTCTTAAATGCTTTTCCAACAATTCAACGTTTTCAGCAACAGCATAAAAATACGGCTTTAATGTATCATCTAATAGGACGACGCGCTTATCATCTTCTGTTAAACCCCAAAGTCTAACTTCAGCCTTCCCTTCTCTAAAACGGCTGTCGACATCTAAAAGGTAGAATTTTAAAACCGTCAAACTTCCTCAAGTTATACATAGCTATCTTCTTTTGATAAATTTTTCACATTTAACCTAGGAGGACTCTTATATAGTCAGCAGTTCCAGCGCAAGTATCAGCGGCATTTTCTAAAAACTCTAAGAGGCTTTTCAAAATCATAAGAACGCCGGGTTTAAGTTCTTCAGATCTTATAAGCATCTCCATAATTGATACATACTGCTCATCTATAACGTTTTCAAGTCTATCGACTTCGATAACATAGCGCATGACTTCTTCACTCTTGTCGGTTAATTCTTCAATTGCTCTTAAAAGGGCTCTAGTGCACAGGACTATATTGTCTACGAGATTAAGGTAGCTTACCCAGACTTCCCTAGGCACAGTTTTCTTCTCTCTTAAGAGAATTAGGAGGCTTCTAGCCGAATCCTTGACATGATCAGCCATTACGTCCAACCCTTGAACCAAATGTGCAAAATCTTCTCTAAATTTAGAAGGCTCCTCCTTAGCCAATTCAATGAGCACCTTCCTTCTAAGCTCATCCACATCCATCTCCATGAGGAAAAGCCTTCCAATACTTTTCTCAGCTTCCGTAAAATCCCCATCTATAATAGCCGTCAAACATCTTCTAAGCTCTACGACGGTCTCAGCCGAGCTTTTCATCTGCTTATAAGCGAGCTCGATACTTCTATTACGTCTTCTTCTCGTTAGCCACTCTTTAAGTAAACCTTTTTCAGCCATTTAAACACCTTTTGCCAACCCCTCTGGAGGGTGTTGTTTTAAGTATCTTCTACCTGTTAATATTAAAATCGTTATAAAGATAGCTGTTAAAACTAGAGCTAAAATCAGTAAAATACCACCATAGGGGCCCGCTACAACGCCGATGGGTATCGGTAGGAGTAAGATTACAAAGCTTAATCCGCTTAATTCTCCAGAGAAAATGGCTGAGATAATCATAACAAGAATTCCTAAAAAACTCAAGATGAAGCCTAAAACCATTACCTTAAAACCAGCTCCATATTTTAACCCTTCTTCAGTAGGACTTTTCTCTGCACATTTTATGCAAAGTTCTAAGCTTGAGTCGAAGCACGACGTACATACTCTAGAGCCGCAATTTTGACACACATACTTAGCATTATGGATGCCGCAGATTTCACATTTGACGGTCATACTAAAACACCCGATATGATGATCAAAACTATAATTAAGGCTGTCATCAAAACTAGAAGGACCACTGAATACTTTACAAGATCCCTATCTCCAAATACTATGGGAAACGGTCCTATTAAAACGGCTCCAGCCGTCTTCACTTTACCCGTCTTCTTCAATTGCTTCAGAAACTCCAGTAAAAATCCTATAAGGATTAGCACAACTCCCACCATAAATATGGTCAAACCCACGACCACTAATCCATCCATTTCAAACTTTTATTTCTAATAACGAAAATTTAAAGCTAGCTTATGAAGTCTGAAATCTTAGACACTCCTCTCATAGATTCTAAGACTTCAATGCATTTTTCAACGCTAAGCCTCTTAAACTCTAATTTTAAACTCTTCAATTTATCGTAAGCCTCCTTCGTTAAGGAAGGCGCTACCAACACCCCTCTAACTTCCGAACCACCAGCCCTTAATTCTTGAACATAGTTTGAGAGCTGTTCAACCGCATCAACACCAGCCCTATTCCTCTTAAACTCAAGGACAACTATTCTTCCGTTTAAATCTACGCAGAGGCAATCCACTAAACCGCTTTTAATTTTCTTCTCCTCTGAGACTACTCTAAGACCTTTTTCGACGATTTCAGGACGTTTAATAAATGCTTTCTTCATTATTTCTTCACTCGTATAAAGCCTAAATGAGGCGTCGTCTCTAAGACTTAGAGATGTTAGGAATAATATTCTCTTAAAAGTCATTATGATTTTCTCCTCGGGGCTTCTCCTATAGGCCTCTACGATTAGGCTTCCACTTTCAATGTATACTCTATACATGCTCCCTGGAGGTTGCCAGTTCACGGGTTCTAAACCGAAGGGTCTATGTATCATTAAAGCTCCATCGCTTTTAATCATTACAACTCTATCTCCGTAATCGAGTTCAGAGTGTCCTCTACCGAAGTAGTCGATCCTACATTCTCCCACTGCTATGATCGTTCTCTTGTTGCTAATTCCGAGTTTAAACGCTTCTAAACTCTCCTCTAGACTGGGCTTCTCTATCGTAATCCTACTTGACAAGTCCCTATCAATGTAAACAGTAGATAACGTAACTTTTAAATACTGACCTTCAAGGTTAATATGAGCTTGAGGACTATGGGTGAGTGTAAAATCAAGCTCTAAAACTGTTAAGCTAAACCGTGGAAGCTTAAGTTTAAATGGATGTGGTTCTATGTACGTCGGCCTCCTACCTAAAACGTATGAACCTAAGAAGATTGAAGATGAGGTCTTTAGACTGTGGGCTGAGAACAAGATCTATGAAAAGGTTAAAAAGCTTTCCGAGCATGGTGAGAAGTTCTATTTCTTAGATGGGCCACCGTATGTGACAAGTTCCATTCACCTTGGAACTGCTTGGAATAAGATAATCAAAGATAGCGTTCTCCGCTATAGACGAATGAGGGGGTTTAAAGTTAGAGACAGACCAGGGTTTGATATGCACGGTTTGCCAATAGAAGTCATGGTTGAACGTCTACTAAATATAGGAAGTAAGAAAGAGATAGAAAACCGTATAGGTATTGACCGTTTTGTCGAAGAATGCGAACGCTTTGCGCTGAAAAACCTGAGGGTTCTCACAGAGCAGTTTAAAAACCTAGGTGTTTGGATGGATTGGGACAACCCGTACATGACCATTAAAGACGAGTATATAGAGGCCACGTGGCTCGTGGTTAAGAAGTCTGAAGAGCTTGGACTTCTAGAAAACGTTTTAAGGGTTACCCACTGGTGTCCGAGATGTGAAACAGCTTTAGCCGCAGGGTATGAGGTTTCACAAGAGTATAGGGATGTAGAAGATCCATCGATATACGTGAAGTTTCCCTTAGAAGATAGGGAGAATGAATATCTACTTATATGGACGACTACACCATGGACTATCCCAGCGAATATCGCCGTTATGGCCCACCCGAATTACACGTATGTGCGAGTTAAAGTCGGCGCTGACGTATATATTCTGGCTAAAGAAAGGGTTAAACTGGTTTTTGAGGAAGTTGGAGTTAAATTTGAAATAATTGAGGAGTTTGAAGGTAAACGGCTTGAAGGTTTAAAATACAAACATCCACTTGCTGAAGAAGTTCCCATTCAAAAGGAGTTTAAAAACGCTCACATGGTGGTTTTATCTGAAGAATTTGTACACTTAACCGAGGGTACAGGTCTAGTTCACACAGCACCTGGACATGGTGAGGAAGACTTTGAAGTTGGTTTAAAATACAACCTACCAGTATTTTCACCCGTAGACCACTCTGGCAGGTTTACATCTGAAGCTGGTAAATACGTGGGAATGCATATCAAAGAGGCTAATAGAATAATCATAGAGGATCTTCAGAAGAAAGGCCTACTCTTCTGGAGTGGAACAGTAATACATAGATACCCACACTGTTGGAGATGCAAAACCCCACTACTGCTCAGAGCCACTAAACAGTGGGTTATACGCATGAGTAAGCTTAGAGAAAAGCTCATCGAGGAAAATGAGAAAGTTAAATGGGTTCCAGAGTGGGCTGGTAAAAGTAGGTTTGGAAACTGGCTTGCAGAAATATCGGATTGGGTCATATCTAGGCAGAGGTACTGGGGCGTTCCACTACCAATATGGATATGTGAGAAATGTGGAAAGCGTAGAGTTATTGGATCTAAGAAAGAGCTTTTAGAAGCCTGTAACGTCAAAGAGGTTAAGTTGCATAGACCATGGGTTGATAAATTGATTTTAAAGTGTGAATGTGGAGGAGATATGCATAGGGTTGCGGACGTCATAGACGTTTGGATGGATTCTGGATCCGCCTCTTGGGCGTCGCTGGGATATCCATCCGATGATAGGGAGTTTAAAGAGTGGTATCCAATAGACTTCATAGTTGAAGGTCATGATCAGACTAGGGGATGGTTCTACTCTCTACTAGCATGCTCTACACTGGTATTTAACTCAGCGCCTTACAAATGCGTTGCAATGCATGGCTTTGTTCTCGATGAAACGGGTAGAGAGATGCATAAATCATGGGGCAATTACATAGCGCCTGAGGAGGTCATAGAAAAGTATGGTAGAGATGTATTGAGGTTTTATGAGCTTCAGCATACGTTATGGGAGGACTTAAGGTTTTCATGGAAAGGTGTAGCCGAGGTATTCTCATTTATGAATGTCCTTTGGAACGTTTACGTATTTGCATCCACTTACATGAACCTTGATAAGTTTAATCCATTGAAGTGGAGTATTGAGCAAGTTAAAGACTTTATGTCTCCAGAAGACTTATGGATTCTATCAAAAACCCAATATCTTGTAGAAAAGGTTACAGAGGCTTTTGAAAACTACCACCTGCATAATGCCGTTAAACTGCTCAGAGACTTTATGGTTGAAGACGTCAGTAGATGGTATATAAGACTTATAAGACGTAAAACGTGGATCGAGGAGGAAGCTCCTGAGAAACTAGCATCTTACAGTACGCTATACCACGTTTTAAAAATATTCCTACTACTATCAGCTCCAATAATACCTTTCACCTGTGAATCGATCTACCAATACGTCTTCAGGTTTGCAGAGCCGAACCAACCAGAAAGCATACATATGTGTAAGTGGCCTCGATTAGACAGGTCTTGGAGAAACATTGAGCTTGAAGAGGCTATGGATATTGTTAAGGATATAGTTGAAGCATCGGCTAAAGTTAGGCAAGAGGCTGGGTTAAAACTTAGACAACCTTTAAAATGCGCGCTTCTAAAAATTCCAGATGAGTTAGCAAGTAAACTTAAACCCTTAACCAATCTACTAAGAGAGCAGGTGAATGTTAAAGAGCTGTTTTTCCTCAAAGCTGATGAAGATGAAAAACTATGGATTAAGATAGCCGAGCCGAATATGAGCGCAATAGGTAGGGAGTTCAGGTCTAAGGCTCCAGCCGTGGCTGAAGCCATTAGAAGAATGTCAAATGATCAGATTAATGAGTTAATCAGCCGTCAAAAATGTACGCTTAAAGTTGGAGAAGAACTCCTAGATATTAAACCTGAACATGTCTCTATTAAGTCGAAGTTGGTTGAAGGTTTCGCCTACACGGAGCTGGTGAATGGAGTATTATACTTAGACATTAGAATCGACAGAACACTTCAAGCTGAAGGTTTAAGTAGAGACGTGGTTAGAAGAATTCAGTATATGCGTAAAGAAATGAACCTCCCCGTAGATGCTTACATAGAAGTTTATGTAAAAGCTTCAAACAGGGAAACGTTAGACCTTCTAGAAGAAACAAGAGCCTACATAGCTGGTGAAGTGAGAGCTAAGAAGTTAACATTTACATTAAATGAAATACCTAAAACGGAATACAGTAAAATCTGGAGCCTAGATGGAGAAGAACTATTAATAGGAATAAACAGGGTTCCAAAATAAGTAGTTAATGGTTACCCACACTTAATCCCCTCGTTTAATTAAATTAATTGATCATTCTTTGGAAGACCTGTAAATCCTGCGGGATTAACATGCATTATACTTAAATTTACTACGGGGGTGAACATACGCGCACTCAAACCAAAAATTTGAAAGACTATGCGCATTCGAAATACATAGTGGCTGTAGCCCACTGCATACTCAATCAGACGACAAGATGGTTTTGGAATGATGGTTCAGGTGCTTGGACGGAAGGCTTCATATCGGATTTCCTTGAAAGACTTAAACCGATTGGTATTGGCTTATACCAGCTTCCATGCCCCGAGTTCAGCCTGCTTGGGAACCCTAGGAAACCTATGACCCGTGACGAATATGAGATTTTTCCTGGGTTTGTAAACCATTGCAGGATTTTGGCTGAAAGCGTCCTACGGGAATTGAAGGCTTTCAGAGAGCTTTCCATCAAACCCAGATTGGAAATTCTAGCGATCATAGGCATTGAAGGGAGCCCATCATGTGGAGTAGAGTTTACCTCGCATAAAATCTCAGATACAAGCGTTAGAGTTACAGGCAGAGGGATCTTTATGGAGTTGCTGGAGAAATTGGCCTTGTCTGAAAAGTTGGATATAGCCTTCTACGGCTTAGATGGTAGAAGATTGACGGAGTCTATTTCAGATATTTCACACGCTCTTATGACGCGTATAAAACAATTGGAGAGTTAGTCTAAAACCTCTATGAGCCCTCTATCAGCATAAACCCTCACGAAAACACCATTCCTAAATATATTCCTTTCAGGTCTATCGACCATAGGTATACCTGCGATTATAGCTCCAACTGCAACTATAGGCTCCGCCTCCATACATATCATAGCCGACGGAGCCCTCCCCCTCTTAGCTAAACCGTAGATAACATACGAGCCTACGGTTGAGCCTTTACCGCTTTGAAAAACCAAGACTTTACCAGCTATAGACTCACCATACAATGGATGCTTTTCATCGCATACGACACCAGTGACCCTATCTATTTGGCCGAAGAAGCTTATAGGCTCAGGAGATACTAGAGCATAGCCCTCCCCATATCCTCTAGATATACGTCTACACTTTATAATCACTCTCATCCCTCCGTAATTGAGTATATACAACTTTTAAGATTTCCAAAAAACACGTTTACATGTGCTAATAGGTGAGTGTAAAAAGCTGCTTTAGCACTATCCACAGCGACATTTTCAACATTTAAACTTTTAAGCGGGGCCAGCGCCATACAGCAATCTACGTACACCTCTCCACCAGCCCTCCTTATGATATCAAGGAAACCGCATCTTTCAGCCAAACTTTTAACAGCTATTGATGTGAAAAGCCAGAGTTTACATCCCTTCTTTACACGTCTATTTTTAAGAAGTTTAGCCGCCTCTTCAAGCTCCATCAGAGACATGTGTGGACAACCTAAAGCTACCAAGTCTACAGACTCATCTACTGGTTTAAAGTACTCACAGTAAACCTCTCTAAGATCTCTATCCGTGAAGTTCAACTTTTCAATTTGGCCGTTTAACGCTCTATGAGACTCAGGCGTCACTCCCTCAACATGATATAAAGCAATACTACCTGCTGTTCCTAAACCAGCCCCTAAGGCTTTAAGTTCTTCATTAAGACGCGGCTTTAAACCCCGAAAATATGGAACACCTGAACTCACAGTTTTACCAACCCAATAACCCATGGCACTGTAATCGCTTAACGTTTCAAGTTCAACGTTTACGTTGATTAAAACGGTAGCTTTACGTTGCTCGTCTAAGTGATATCCGTATCTGGGGGTTTTACCAACTATGGCTGACGCCAACGCCGAAGGCCCACCTTCACGGTTTGTTCTAGCGCCTAAAACTGAATTTGCGTAGCATACAGCTGAGGACTCAGACCAAGCTACATGCTCACCAAATCTAGGAACTAGCCCTACGAGGTATGGTGTGCAAGAACATATAGATTTAACGCCTAATCGCCTATACAAGTCTATTATCCTAAGTTGTTTACACGCGTAATCGTATGATACGCCCATTTCCCTCCATTTTTCAAGGTCTATGCTCGCCGGATTAAGCATAGCTGGTACTGCTACACGGCAATCTTGCAGAGATTCAAGCCACTCTATACCCTCATCCCCCAAAGATGTATAGCTTACACCTGCAATTTGAGCCGAAGATATAGGTATAAGCCTGTCAGCACCGTATATGTCTCCTAAAACCGTGAGAATCTCCATAGCCTTCTGTTTGCCATACCCCTCTTCACCTTTAAGAATACGTTCCTCTTCGCTAGTCAAATGCAAGATTTAAACAACCCTCCTGAAAGAGTTTACACCAACCCCTAGGGGGATGGTGGCGTCTATGATCCATTTAGACGTTAAACCCGTCTTCCCCTGAGATGGATCTAAACTTGAGCCTCTAGTACCCGGAATTATCACAACACCTTTATCAGGTTGTAGCCTTGTCGCTAAAGCCCATTCAACGTCGTTGGGGTTTTCAACGTCTATATCGTCGTCTACAACCACCACCATCTTCAGACTTGGATGAGCCGCTAGAGCAGCTAAGCCCGCATTTTTACCATCACCCTCACTCATCTTCCTGATTGCTACGACTGCGTGAAGCCAACAACAGCCGCCGATTGTAAGATGCACTTTTTTAACAGTTGGTACGGCATTTCTAATAATCTTAAGCATTCTAGCCTCCTGCGGAATACCCATTAGATGTTTATGCTCTAAACCGCCAGGTAGAATTACGTGCCATATGGGTTTACTCCTCATGTAGAGTTTATCGATTTCTAAAATGGGCTGTCTCCTAACCGCATCAATAGTTCCGGTGAGGTCTACAAATGGCCCTTCTTCAGCCTCCTCGTCTTTAAGAATTCTGCCGACCATAACGATTTCAGCTTCAGCGGGTACATCAAGCCCATCCAAGTTTACGCATTTAAACTCGTGGAAGACCTCTGCGATCTGCAACTCGTTTAAGTCTGGGTATGAGGTAGCAGCGGCTAGGCATATAGCCGGATGGACGCCTGATATAACGGCGACTTTTGTATCCCTACCAGATTCACGATTGAGGATGTAGAACTTGTAAAGATCCCTCGGAACAATTCTTATAGCTAGCCTATTCTTCTCAATTAGCATAAGCCTATGGAAAGACGCATTCATTCTGCCAGTTTCAGGGTCTCTAGCCAATACTATTGTTCCAGTTGCGTAACGTTGTTTAAGGCCTCTATAGAATATTGGAAATGGCAGGTATTTTATAATGTCCGGCTTCTCATGGACATTTTCCATGAATTCGGCGCGGTCTACATATTCGTACGGTTTAGGGTGTTCTAAAGCATTTGCCCAGGCTTCTTGAATGTGCTCATATGGCACTTTCAAGGCTTTAGATATCATCCTTCTAGAGCTACATAGGTTCCCCACTACGTTTAAACCTGGGTATCCCTTCACCCTTCTAAATACCACGGGAGCATCTATCTTCTTAAGGTACTCCGTAAAACCATAATCCGGATCTATCTCATCGTTCACATAAACGGTTTCAACGCTCTCTAAGAACGTTCTAAGCAATTTAAGACCCCCTTCTCGCCATCGGATAACTTCCCAAAACCTTTAGAAAACTCGCTCTTGCTTCAAGCTCGTTTATAGCCTCCTTCACGTTGCTGTCAAGCTTATGTCCCTCCATATCCATGTAGAACACGTAATCCCAAGGTTTACCCCTAGTAGGCCTAGACTCTATTTTAGTTAAATTTACGTTTTTCAAAGCAAACGGCTCTAACGCGTTGTACAAGGCGCCGGGTTTATTTGGTACTGAAAAGATGAGTGACGTCTTATCGAAGCCTGTAGGTGGGTGTTCATTTAAGCTTAAGACTATAAACCTCGTGTAATTGTCATGGTAGTCCTGTATGGATTTGGCTAAAACCTCTAAACCATATATGGATGCTGTGCGCTCAGACGCTATGGCTGCCGCGCCCCTCAAGTTTCTGACAATTTCAGCGGCTTTAGAGGTACTATTCACCTCTACTATTTCAGCATGAGGTATTACAGTTTCAAGAAATGCTCTACACTGAGCTATAGCCTGAGGATGTGAAAAGATAACCCGTATGTCTTCCATAGTAGACCCCGGGCTTGCAAGTAGACAGTGATCCACCCTAAGCTCTACTTCACCATAGATTTTCAGAGGCGTATCTAAGAGAAGATCCAATGTGATGTTTACAGAGCCTTCAATGGAATTCTCAATCGGCACTACCCCCATATCTACGTCTCCCGATTCAACGCTTCTAAAGACTTCACGTATGGTTGGCTTTGGTATATACCGTACATTTGCCTCATTTAGAAACTTCATAGCGGCAATCTCCGTAAATGAACCCTTTGGTCCTAAGTACGCTATGCTAATGTCACGGTAAAACGACGTAGATAGACCTATTACTCTTTTAAAAATATCCTCTGTAAGAGCTGGGTCTAGGGAGAGTTCAACGGCTTTAGCCTTTACCTTCTCAAGTATCTCCTTCTCGCGTTTAGCGTCTTTAAACGGTAAACCCAACTTCTTCTTGACCTCTAGAATTTCACTGGCTAATTTAGCTCTCTCCTTGAGGAGTTTAAGTAATTCTAAATCCACTTGATCTATACGTTTCCTCAACTCTTCTATTTCCAATGGGATATTCACCTTCAACTAGACTGCGATTAATACACTCTTTTTCTTCCTAAGCGTTCTCAAAAACTTTTGGTATTAATCCCAACGTTAAACAGTGGTCTGCTATTACAAATGCTAAGCAAGCTTCAACAACTGGCACTGCCCGTGGAACTACACAGGGATCGTATCTACCCTTAATCTCTATGAAAGTATCCTCTCTTTTAAGAAGGTCAACAGTCTTCTGCCTCTTAGCTATCGAGGGAGTTGGTTTAAAGGTTACTCTAACCACTATGGGCATACCGTTGGACAATCCTCCCAAAATACCGCCTGAATTGTTAGTCAAAGTCTCCACTCTACCATTTCTATAAATATACTGGTCGTTGAATTCAGACCCCATCATGTATGCTGCTTTAACACCAACCCCAAACTCCACAGCTTTAACTGCAGGAATATTGAACATTAAATGGGCGATATCTCCATCAAGGCTTCCAAATAGTGGATCCCCTAGACCAGCGGGAACGTTAAACGCTAAACCTTCAACAACCCCTCCAACACTATCCGATTTAGCCGCAGCCTCCATTATAACACGTTCCATTTCCTCGGAAACCTTCTCATCTACGCATCTGACACGGCTAGCATAAACCCTCGTTCTAAGCTTTTCCAAGCTCACTTCACCTTCAAATTTAACACGTCCTATTTGAATAGTATGAGCGTAAACTTCAACGCCTATTGTTGAGAGTAGCTTTTTAGCTACGGCTCCAGCCATAACATAAGCCGCTGTCATACGCCCTGAAAATATTCCTCCACCTCTATAGTCATTAAATCCACCGTATCTAACATAGGCCGTATAGTCTGCGTGACCAGGTCTAGGTTTGAATCTAAACTCTTCATAAACCGTTGAATCTACGTCTAAATTCCTTATAACCATGCATATCGGTGCACCCGTTGTATATCCGCGGAAAACTCCAGATTTAAGCTCAACCTTATCCATCTCCACCCTAGTCGTAGATAAGTCACCGCCAGGCCTCCTCTTATTAACCTCTCTTTGAATATCCTCAGAGCTTAGAGGCAACCCGGCTGGGCATCCGTCTAAAATAACCCCTACAATCTCACCGTGACTTTCACCGAAAACGGTCATCTGAAGGCTACGGCCTATAGAATTCAAACGATACACCATAATTTTTAAAGGATAAGAAGTATTTAGAGTCTTCTGGGGAGAAGATAAATATTTCACCCCATGCTCTATACTATTAGAGGTGATGGGCTTTCAAAGTTAGATATCCAGCTCAAGCCGGAGCATTCTATAGTGGAAGCCGAGAAGGACTCATTAAACAGATAGAAGAGTGTTTTAGACATAAGCTGGGACCCGGATACATACCTAAGGTTAAACCCACTGGTGAAGGCGCTAGAAAGATACGCGGCTTAGTATCACCTCATGCAGGATACATGTACTCAGGACCCGTGGCGGCGCACGGTTATTGTAAGTTAGCTGAAGATGGTACGCCGAGCGTATCCATAATATTGGGTCCGAATCACACGGGATTGGGAAGCGGTATTTCCACGTATCCAGTTGAAGGGGTCTGGAGAACGCCGCTTGGAGACGTTGAAGTAGACTCTCAAATATGTAGGAAACTAATTGATGTTTCAAAATTGGTTGATATTGACGAGAGGAGCCATATTTACGAACACTCCATAGAGGTGCAGATCCCATTCCTTCAATATCTCTATGGCTCCCCCAGGATAGTGCCGATATGCATGCTTATGCAAGATTTGGAGACCTCTAGAGAACTTGGAGAGGCCTTAGCAACTGTTCTTAAAGACGTAGATGCCGTTATAATAGCTTCCACAGATCTAAACCACTATGAACCCCATGAGAGGACGCTTAAGAAAGATAGACGCGTTATAGACGCTATCCTCAAAATGGACGAGGAGGCTCTATTTAAAGCCGTAGATGAAGGCGTTAGTATGTGTGGGCCCGGACCAGTAGCTACAATGATAGTAGCATTGAAGGGGCTTGGACAGTTTAAAGCGACGCTTCTAAGCCATAGAACGAGTGGAGATGTAACTGGAGACTATTCAGCTGTCGTAGGCTACGCTTCTATAGTTTTTGAGCGTGTTTGAAATGAAGACTTCCTGTAGCGCTTCAGCGCCGGGTAAAGTCATACTTTTCGGAGAGCACTTTGTAGTTTACGGTGAGCCAGCAATAGCAGTAGCGCTGAACCTCAGGGTTAAAGTAACCGCTTACAGGTCTCAATCTACGTTTATCGAAGGCTATAGAACAGCTCTAATCGATAAAGCCATAGACGTTGCCTTAAAAGCTGTAAATTCGAAGGATAGAAACATACGTGTAAGGATAGAGTCCAACCTACCGGTGTCCGTCGGCTTAGGCTCCTCAGCGGCCGCGGCTTCAGCTGTCATAGCTGCAATAACTGGTCTATTTGGAGTTGAATTGTCTAAGGATGAGCTTTTCAAAATGGCTTTAGAATGCGAGAGAACGGTTCACGTAAATCCCTCGGGTATAGACCCAGCCGTTTCCGTCAATGGCGGAGCTATACTATACCAGCGTGGAGTAGGGATTAAACCAGTGAAGTTGGGAGGAGACTTTACGCTTATAATAGGGAATACTGGAGAAAGTAGGTCTACCGGAGCTATGGTTGAAAAGGTCAGAGTCTTCGCCGAAAAGAGGGGAGACATTATGAATGGCCTTAGAAAAACGTGCTCATCCATAGTTTCAAGAGCCTTAGAGGCACTTGAAAAGGGAGATCTTGAGGAACTGGGTTTACTCATGAATGTAAACCACGGTTTACTTGAAGCCATAGGTGTTTCAAATTTCAAGATCAATAAACTCGTATATGCGTCTAGAGAAGCTGGGGCTTTAGGAGCTAAATTAACTGGAGGCGGAGGAGGAGGGTGTATTATAGCTTTAGCATCTAGGGAACGTTTAAATTCGATCGTAGAAGCCATAAGGCAGGCTGGAGGAGAGCCTATAATTGCTCCAATATCTAGAACTGGTGTAATATATGAGAGCTGAAGCCATAGTTAAACTCGGTGGTAGCGTTATAACAATTAAAGATAAACCTATGAGCGTTAACCGTAGAGCTTTAAATAGGCTTGCGGCTGAGGTTTCAGCCTCCAACTTGAAGAAGGTCGTAATAGTGCATGGAGGAGGATCCTTTGGGCATCCTTTAGCTTTAAAGTATAAGCTTAATGAGAGGTTTATGGGTTTGGAAGAGCAGATTGCAGGCTTCGTTGCCACGCATAAAGCCATGCTTAAACTTAACGGAGAAGTTCTAGAGGCGTTGGAGCGTAAGGGATTGAAAGCTGTTCCATTTCCACCTATAGCCTTTACAATCTTAGCATCTGGTATTTTAAAGAAAGTATTCTACGAACCTTTTATAAACGCTTTAAACATGAATTTAACACCTGTAACTTTTGGAGATGTCGCATTTGACCTCGATAAGGGCTTCTCGATAGTATCTGGCGATCTATTGATGTTTGAACTCTCACGTAAAATTAAACCTTCAAAAGTCATATTTACGATCGATGTCGATGGGCTTTATCCAGCTGATCCCAAGTATAACTCCAATGTTGAACTTATAGCTGAGGCTACCGTCGCTGAAGTAGAATCTCTCTTAAGTAGATTAAGCTTCAAATCGTCTAATGCTACTGGAGGGATGCGCTTTAAACTCGAACAAGCTTGTAGAATAGCGAGCATGGGTATAGACGTCCATATAGTTAATGGATTGAAACCCGGTAGGCTTTTTAAGGCTCTTAAGGGTGAAAAGGTTAGAGGCACGTTGATAAAAGGTGTTCGGTAATGGATTCTACTAGTAAAAGAAAGAGCGATCATGTACGCATATGCTCTGAAAAGATGGTTGAAGCAAAAAGTGTCACAACGGGTTTTGAAAACGTACATTTAATTCACAGATGCCTCCCAGAGGTTGAATTTGAGAAGCTAGATCTTTCTGTTGAGTTTCTGGGGTTTAGGTTTAAAGCTCCGATAATCATTTCTGCTATGACTGGTGGAATGGCTGAAGCGGCTAAGATAAACGCAAATCTAGCTAAAGCCGCTGAAGAGCTTGGCATAGGTATGTGTCTTGGAAGCGGTAGAGTGTGTCTTGAAAACCCCAATTGCGTATACTCCTTTAAAGTTGCAAGGGAGAATGCGGAGCATGTATTCATTTCAGCTAATATAGGTTTTCAAGAGCTTTTAACCTATCCATGTGGTGAGTTGAAGAAGCTCGTCGAAATGGTCGAAGCAGACGCCTTAACAATCCATTTAAACCCCCTTCACGAATTCCTCCAACACGATGGGACGCACATATTTAGGGGGGTTCTAAATAAACTCAGAGAGTTGAAGTCGAGAGTTGAATTTCCAGTAATAGTTAAGGAGGTTGGGTCCGGCATATGTAGAGAAGACGCTGAACTTTTAGCATCTACGGGGGTTGATGCGCTTGAAGCGTCTGGAGCAGGTGGAACAAGCTGGGCTGGTGTAGAGTACTATAGAAGTATGGAAGCTGGCGATTTGGAGAGGGCTGAACTCTCTAAGACTTTCTGGGATTGGGGAATACCCACAGCCATTTCCATACTTGAGGTGAGGACTGCCGTAGATATCCCATTAGTGGCATCTGGAGGTGTTCGAAGCGGTTTAGATGTTGCCAAAGCTCTAGTTTTGGGAGCGGATTTAGCTGGTTTAGCGTTGCCTCTGCTTAAACCTGCTATGGAAAGTTGGGAAAGCGTATTAAAACTCTTAAAAAAGGTATGTGAAGAGTTGAAGTTGGCCATGGTTTTAACAGGTTCTGAGAGAATAGAAGAGCTTAAAAGGAAACCGTATATTTTAACTGGTTTTGTCAGAGAGTGGGCCACATTTAGAAGGTTGAAGGTTAGGTGTGAGTAATGGTAAATCTCATGAGTGAACTATCTAAAGTTTCGGAGAATGTTTCCAGTGAACTATCTAAGATTATGAAGGAGCTTGACATCCCCAAAGTTCTACGTGAATCCAGCTACCACCTTTTAAAAGCTGGAGGTAAGCGGCTTAGACCATTTATGCTTGTGAAGTCTTATGAAGCGTGTGGTGGAACAGGCTCTAAACCATATCCAGCTGCTGTAGCGGTTGAAATTCTACATACGTTTACGTTGATCCACGACGATATCATTGACCGTGATGAAACCAGGAGGGGTGTTCCAACAGTTCATGTTCTATGGGGTACTCCTCAAGCCATAATATCAGGCGATATGCTTTTTGCATTAGTATTCAAAGTTCTATCTAAAAACCTGAAGTCTGAAGGTGTTAAAGAATCTGTCATAGTAAGTGTCGTTGAAAGACTTTCCGAGGCCCTAATAGACATATGCGCAGGACAGACCATGGATATGGCTTTAGCTGAAAAGCCAGTACGTAGCGTGACTGTAGAAGATTACATGAAGATGATCAGCCTTAAGACAGCTAGGCTATATATGGTTTCTGCAGAGATAGGTGGGCTTATAGCTGAAGCTTCTCCAGATGAAGTCGAAGCTTTGAAAAAGTACGGATTCTACTCCGGGGTCGCTTTTCAAATGGTGGATGACATACTTGGGGTTTCCGGTGTTGAAGAAGAGCTAGGTAAACCTGTTGGAAGCGATATAAGGGAGGGGAAGAAGACGATAGTGGTTCTCGAAGCCTTGAATAGACTTGACGACCGTGGAAGACGTAGGCTCATGGATATTTTAGGTAATAGGTCTGCTTCTAAGGAGCAGATATTAGAAGCTATAGAGCTCATAGGGTCTTCGGGAGCAGTGGAGTATGTCAAGGAACTCGCCCATCAATACTCTTCAGAGGCGAAAAAGACTTTAACATTGCTTCCTAAAACAGAGGCTAGAGACCTGTTAGAGGCTTTAACAGACTTTATAGTTGAGAGAAGATATTAGCATTCTCCAGTCGACCGGTTTACTTGATAGTAAGATATAGGTAAGATTAAAGTCTAAAATAAGCTTCAATGAATTATGATAACTGCTATGAGTTTAACTCTTAAAAACGGTTTGGTAGTTACACCTAAGGGTGTTTTAAAGGGGAACTTGACCGTTGAGAACGGCTATATCACTGATATAGGTGTCTTCGTTGAATCTAAGGGAGAGGTTTTCGATTGCGATGGCTGTTATGTAGTTCCAGGTTTTAGAGAACAACATATGCACGATATCATCGGTTTAACTAAGTTTCTAACAGATCCTGATAGAATAGGTAAGGTTTCGAAGGCTTTAGCAAGTCAAGGAGTTACGGCTTTCCATTTAGCCACAGTAGCCATGCCGTTTGAAGAACTCTTAACATACTTAAAAACGTGTAAAACCTACATGGAATCTCGCGAGAACGGTGTTGAAGGCGCTAGATTTGAAGGTGCTTATGTAGAGGGTAGTTTCATAAACGTTGAATGTGCGGGTGCTCAACCCAGAGATTACATAATTCCTCCAAATTCTCCCAGAGCAAAACACATGCTTGATTCCATTTTGGAATCCGGTGTTGTTAAATTTGTCAATATAGTCCCGGATTTCGGGGTTGATCTTATAAAATATGCAGTATCTAAAGGTGTTATAGTTGGATGTGGACATACGAAAGCTTCGGCTAAAAAGGTGGAGGAAGCCTTCAATTCAGGGTTGAAGTTTATAGTCCATATAACCAATGGAGCTATGGGACAGTCTTTCAAGCCCTTCGACGGTGGAGGTACATATGAGGCGGCGTTAACTCTACCATTATACGTGGAGATAATCGTAGATGGATACCACGTAGACCTCCGCTACGTCTCAGATATAATTGAGAGGAGAATTCGTAAAAATAGACCTCATGAAGTCATAGCTATAACGGATTCAGCATTTCCAATTAAAGGAGAAATTCCAGTCGGAGAATTTAAAATATTTTCAACAATATGTTGCAAACATCCCGTTGAAGAAGTTCTAGTGGTAAAAGGGTACTTCGATTGTGGAGAAGTGAAGCCGGCGCCTCCAAATACGCTCTGCTCGAGTTTGCTGACTATGGATAGGGCTTTTCAAAACCTCTTAAACATGTTCACAGTTAATCGCTCTGGTTTCATGATAGACGCCGATTCTAGAAGTCTCGATGAGTCCGTTAGATTGACCTCAATGTTGACATCATCTAATCAAGCGAAATTGGAAGGGTTAGCGGATAGAGGGGTTATTGAAAAGGGGATGAAGGCGGATCTAACAGTGTTGAGGATTGAAGGTGAGCCAGGGTGCTTCAAAGTTAAAGTTGAAGCTACAATTGTCGGTGGAGTTATTATCAAGGAATTATCATGAAGAGCTTTAAATAGACTAACCTAAAATTATTAGGCTAGAACATGACGTCTACCATTCGTATAGGGCGGATCTTGAATCCAACGGATTTAAGATGCGTTTTAGCCGATTGTAGCGATGGCTCTATCCTCCAGAAGATTATTACAGCAGACATCGGTATCGTTAAAAGACTTGACGGTTTAATTGTAGCGGATGCGGAGTCTATAATTAAAAATAGACATGTCTTTCTAGGTAGAAGATCGCCATCTTACATTTTGAGAGTAGGCTCTGAAGTTTTACAAGCTTCAAACCCTAAGGCTAAAGTTGAAGAACTTATTGTTGAAGCTTTACGAATGGATTTTTCAGCGGTCATTTCCACCTTTACAATAGGCCATGAAGATGAACGTATAGATTCTAACAGCATGAAGCTTATAGCAATGCTTTCTGACGTTTGCTACGATTACGAATTACCGTTTATAGTTGAAGCCGCGCCTTTCGGTGAGAGGGTAAGTAGCGAGAATTACAGTGAGAGTGTCGGCTTAGCCGCTAGAATGGCTGTTGAAGTGGGCGCCTCTATAGTGGCCATACCGCCTCTTAAGAAGATCGAAGATTTGAAAAACGTCGTAGAATCTGTTAAGACGTATACGCTTCTCATAGATCCATCTTCTAAGCTCGTAATCGAAAAGATGCAGCAGAATCTTCCAGATATTTTACTGAACGCTCTCAACATTGGATTAAACGGCATAGTCTTAAGCGGTTCCCTTAATATCGGAAATCTAGTTAATCTTCTTACAGATATGTTGTCATTAGTTCACGGGAGGGCTTGATTGAATTGAGCTTTGGCAAACTGGTTAGATTAAGTAGGATTATAGATCCATCTGATGGTAGAAGCTTAGTCGTAGCAGCTGATCACGGTTTAATGCTTGGACCTATAAAGGGTGTTGTAGACTTAGAAGCGACGCTTAGAAAGGTCATAGCAGGTGGACCGGACGCTATTCTAGTAAGCCTAGGTCAGGCTAGGAAGCTCGGTCACTTATTCGCAAGTAGAAGTGCTCCAGCTATGCTTGTGAGAGTAGATTGGACTAATGCGTTTAGAGATAAAACGTATACGCTACCAGCTAGAAGCATACAGTTCAACAAGGTCGCTACGGTTAAAGAAGCAGTTAAGGTTGGGGCCGCAGGTGTGGTAACATATCTTTTCCTAGGTTTTGACGGGGAGAACGATCACATAGCGATGGTTGAAGAGTTTTCAAGTGAATGTGAAACTTGGAACATGCCTTTGATTATAGAACCGCTCCCCATGGGTCCTAGGGTTACTAAGGCGAATTACGTTGACATGGTTAAGAGGGCTGTTGAAAAAGCAGTAGAGCTTGGAGCTGATGCGTTGAAGGTTCCGTATACGGGCGATCCATATTCGTTTAAGGAGGTTGTTGAAGCGTCCTCAGGCATTCCAGTCCTAGTCTTAGGAGGTTATAAGGCGTTAAGTATAAGGGACTCCCTAGAAGTTATATCTGAAGTTTTAGACGCCGGTGCAGTTGGCGTAGTCTTCGGTAGGAATGTGGTTCAAGATCCGAATCCAGATGAAGCAGTTAGGCTTATGAGGAGGATAATCCATGGAAAGGAAACGGTAACAGATATTCTTAGAGAAAGAATTAAACCCCCTGTTAGGATACTGGTCGATGTTGAGAGATGTAGCGGCTGTCATATATGCGAGCTTGCATGCAGTTTCTCCCATGAAAAGGTTTTCAACTCTTCATTAGCGAGATTGAGAGTTGAAGCTTCTGAAGATGGAAAAACCTTCACCCCATATGTTTGTAATTTATGTTATTCTTGCGTGAACGCCTGTCCAAACGGAGCACTTAAAGTGAACAGTAGAACAGGAGCGGTAGAAGTTTCGCCAGAGCTATGTCAAGGTTGCGGTATTTGCGTTGACTCTTGTCCAGTAAAAGTCTTAAAGCTTATAAATGGAAGACCTCTTCTATGCGACCTCTGTGATGGTTTACCGGAGTGTGTGAAATGGTGTTCTAGAAATGCTTTGAAAGTAGAAGGGGGTTGGTAAATATGAGCCTTTCAGGTAGAGGTTATGCAGGGGTCATAGTTAAACTGGACCTTTCATCTGGAAGAGTGGAAAAGACTGTGTTATCTCAAAGAGATGCCTTAATGGTTCTAGGAGGGAAGGGTTTAGGAGCTCTCCTACTGTATAATTCCATACGTGGAGGCGTAGATCCTCTGAGCCCTGAAAATCCTCTAATACTGGTAACCGGGCCTTTAACTGGAACATTGGCTCCTTCAAGTTGCCGTTTCAGTATTGTAACCAAGAGCCCCCATACGGGTCTATTCTTAGACTCTAACTGTGGAGGCTTCTTCGGAGTTGAGCTTAAGAAGGCTGGTTTTGACGCCGTGGTGATTACCGGAAAGGCTAACCGATTATCGATGATCATTATAGACGATGGAGACGTGTATGTTGAAGACGCTAAGTGGATGACGGGTTTAAAAACCATGGAAGCTGAAAAGAGAGTGAAAGATAGGCTTGGTGGAGAATTTAGAGTTTTAACGATAGGCCCAGCTGGTGAAGAATTAGTACCGATAGCTGGGATATTCACGGATCAACGCTGTGCTGGAAGAGGGGGAGCTGGAGCAGTCATGGGCTCTAAAAATCTCAAGAGCATAGCTGTTAGGGGAGAAAAGCCCATAACCGTTTACGATCCAGATGGCTTTAAGAAAGCATGTTGGAGAGCCCATAGAAGAATTAGAATGCATGAAGTTACTGCCAGAAGCTTACCCATCTACGGTACAGTCAACATAATTGAAACTATAAACGAAGCTGGTGCACTGCCGACTAGAAACTTTAAAACCGGTGTCTTCCAAGATACTTGGAAGATATCTGGTTATGAGTGGCGTAGAACGCTTTGGAAGAAGGATAAAGCCTGCTTCGGATGCCCGATAGCTTGCAGTAAACTAGCACTTTCATCAGACTACGTAGTTGACGGTCCAGATTATGAGACGTTATGGGCATTAGGACCATTATGTGGAGTTTCAGATAAAGAGGCGATAGTTTACGCTAACTGGCTATGCGACGCATACGGCGTAGATACGATAAGTACGGGTGTTATAGTCAGCTTCATCATGGAGCTTTATGAGAGAAAGATTCTTAAAAGCGAAGACCTAGATGGGGTGGATGCTAGGTGGGGTAGTAGTGAAGCTCTATTGAAGCTTGTGGAGAAGATATGTAGGGGAGACGGTGTTGGAAGAGAGCTTAGACTTGGCGTTAAGAAGCTGAGCGTCAAATACGGTTGCGAGGATATAGCTATGCACGTTAAAGGTTTGGAAATGCCAGGTTATGAGCCTAGAGCCTCTAAAGGTATGGGTTTAGGATACGCTACTTCAGATAGAGGTGCATGTCATCTGAGAGCGTACACGGCTGACAAAGAACTTTTAGCATATGGTGGAGCTGTAGACCCGGTTAAAGTGGATGGGAAGGCGAAGCTTGTGATAGACTATCAGAATGAAAAGGCGCTCATAGATTCCACGGGTATATGCTTCTTCGCATCGTTCGCCCTATCGTTTAGGGAAATAGGCGATATGCTAGCTACGGCCACCGGCCTCCCGCTTGATAAAGCAGATACGCTGAGAACTATCGGTGAGAGGGTGTATAATTTAACGCGTCTATTCAATGTAAGGGAAGGCGTTAGGCGTAAAGACGACTGTTTACCACGCAGGCTTTTAGAAGAAGCTATGCCGGAGGGACCTGCTAAAGGCTCCATAGTTGAATTGGATAAAATGTTAAACGAGTATTACGTCCTACGTGGGTGGGATGAAAACGGCATACCAAAGTCTGAGACAATTAAACGGTTAAACTTAGACTCAATAATCAGCTTGGAAAATTGACGATACTTAACGTCGTGTTGATATCTATAATAGGGTTTTCGAAGTACTTAGTCCATTAAATGTAAAACTTTAAAGTCATCTTGGAAAATACAACTTTCTCGAAAAGTTTTGACAGGTTACATAGTTAGTGTAGATATAGGTACGACTAACGTTAAAGCCGTAGCCTTTGATTTAGAGGGGAGGCAGGTTTTTAAAATTAGTGTTCGATGTAGAGTATATACGCCTAGTGAAGGTTGGGCTGAGCAAAAGCCTGATGAAGTTTTAAGTTCTGTAGTTGAAGCCGTTAAAACCTGTATTAAAAACGTTAAGAGTGAAGTGGAAGCTTTAACCTTTAGCTCTCAATTGTACAGCGTGGTATTCGTTGATAGAGATGGAGATTGTTTAAGTCCCATAATTAATTGGATGGATTCTAGAAGCGTTGTAGAAGCGTCGGATCTTTCAAAGGCTATAGGCGTGTATGAACTCTACCGTAGAACTGGATGTCACATTAGCCCCATCATGCCTGCTTCTAAAATCCTCTGGTTTAGGAGAAACTATCCCGAAATGTTCAATAGAGTTCATAAGGTTCTATCGATAAAAGACTACATACTGTATAAGCTTTTGGGCGTCTATGTTACAGATAACATATTGGCTTCTGCTACAGCACTTTTCAATATACGCAGGAACCAGTGGGATCATGAAATACTTGAAGCAGTTGATTTAGACTTCGAAAAGCTTCCAGAGGTTATCGAAGCAGAATCCATAGTCGGCTATATTAAAGGGCGTTCTGCAGAGGAGATTGGTCTCTCTAAAGAGGTTCCCATAATCTGTGGAGGTGGAGATGGTATGCTTCAAAATATAGGTTTAGGTGTTTTAAAAGAAGGTGTGGCGGCTCTAAACATAGGGACTAGTGGAGCTATTAGAGTATCCTCCAACCGCATCATTCTTGATAAATCGAGAAGTGCGAGGTTTTTCTGTCACAGTTTAGCAGAAGGGCTTTGGTGTATAGGCGGTGCTATAAACTCAGCCGGGCTATCTTTTGAATGGTTTGCGGAGAACTTTTTCAATGGAGACCTTAATCGGATTGAATTTGAAGCTTCTAAAGCCAAACCGGGTGCTAATGGTTTAATATTCCTACCGTATCTCCTAGGGGAGAGGGCTCCGCTTTGGTGTTCCACGGCTAAAGCCGTCTTCTACGGTTTAACTTTAAAGCATAGATTATCCGACGTTTCTAGAGCCGTTTTAGAGGGAGTTGTATTTGCATTGAACCACATCAAGAGCATCCTTGAGAAATACGTTCCTCCGATAAAGGAGATTAGAGTAGGCGGAGGGGGAGCTAAAATGAACCTCTTAAATCAAATTCAAGCGGACGTTTTTCAAACCCCCATATTCTTGACATCTACTGAGGAGAGCTCCGCCCTAGGCGCGGCTATTTTAGCCGCTAAAGCATTAGGCTATTATAGTAGTTTAAGCGACGCCTGCAACTCCGCTGTTAAACTCACTAGAGTTTTCAACCCTATTCTTGAGAATACTACTGAATATTCCAAACTATTTGAAAAATACCGCACTATTTCAAATCACTTATACAAGCACTTCTTTAAACCATGCGAACGCCGTTTATGACCGTCAACTGGCTGCTTCAGGGGTCTTCGTCTTCAAGACTTCCTCTATAGATAAGACTTTAGACTTCTTAAACCCTACATGCCTTAATGGAGTTATACGTTTAGCCTCATTATATATGTCTGAAGCTATTTTACCTAAAATCATCTCCTGAACAAACTGGTCGAAGTTTAAATTCTTAGCCTTTTCTTCAACTATTTTAAACATAATCTTTCTTATGGCTTTCTTTTGAGAAGAGTTTATTCTATGGGCGGTGCAAGCTATCGGGTAAACTCTTAAAAGTGCGCCGTCTTTGGTTTTAACGTCTATTATAGCGTCCACCTTAGAACTACCTCTACGTACGAGGCTCCTTAAAAAATCTCTAGCGTATTCATGTCCACTGAAAAATGTATCGGCTCTAAGCTCTTTAGTTTCATGCACTTTGAAGCGCATTATAATTGTTTGATGAGCTGGGTCCTGAGTTAAATCAAAGAGTGTTGCCTCTACAGTCCTACCTACGGGGCTTTGACCCTCTGTAACTGGTATGGGTGGTAGCTCAACTTCACCAAAGTATTTGGGTGAATAAACTTTATACCATATTTTGGTTTTCCACTTATCTTTAGCTCGCCGTATCTTCGACATAGTATTCAGCTTTCCAAAGAAATATCTCTTAATTAAACGTTTCCCCTCAGGTACCTATTCATTTATCGATGACAGTCTACAGAATAACCGTGGGATAGAATCCTCACGGCAGATGTATGAAGCCCAGTAAACCGCCGTTTAAGTTGATGAAGTTGTTAACAATATTAACCCTTAGCTTCAATAGCTCTAAGACATTTTTCCGCGGTTGAAAAGCATGTCAATAAGTCGTCCAATGTATTAAGAAGGGTTTCTATCTTAACGTTAGACTCAATCCTTATGATTATTGTTGAATTCGATAATTCGCTTCTAATAGTGAGTCCTACGGGTAAAACCTTATTATCTGGCTCTAAAGCCTTCAGGAAAACCGTTGCTTTAAAATTATCTTCTAGGTGGATTTTTAATTCAACTTCATCCAATATAGGATACCCAGATATTAGAAGTAGAGGCTTCTTCATAAAAGGTTTAACTGGCGGAATACAGTTTTAGAAGAAGCCTTTAAGAATCCATTTTTTAACATTGTAAGTGAGAAATCGTATATCCTTCAAACTGAACGGCTTACGTCTGCCGCTTTCCTAAAAGATTGGCAACAAGTTTTAAGAATTCGCTTCTCCTTTCAACCGGTATTAACGCTCCAGCGGCTACGTCGTGCCCCCCTCCCGTTCCACCGACAGATTTAGCCGCTTCAGCCATTATATGGGCTATGTTAACGCCAGCGTTTGCAAGAGTTTTAGGCACCCTCGCGGATACTTTAACCATTCCATCGGGGGCGTCTGTGAAAGCTATTAAGGGTTTCACGTAGTTGGATGAAAGTATGCTTGCTACTGTACTTAAGAGAGCTTCAGGGATTAAACCCGAGCCGTTGACTATCACAAACTCATCAGCATTTATGAGCCTAGATGGATTTTGAATAACACCCTCTATGAGCATGGCCAAGTTTTTCCTATACGTGTCAAGTGTAGCATACGCCTCGTCTAATGAGCTCCTACTTCTATCACCCATCGCGATCGCTATTCCAAGCCCATGTTTACCAAGCCTACCGCATGCATTTAAAAGCGCGGAGTATTCTCTACATTCACGTAATGGTGTAAATCTTTGCTCATTGATGAGTATGTAACTGTCTCCAACAAGTTGCATGATTTCTTCTTGAGCAATCCCTTTAGAAGCCATGTAAGCAGTTAAATTGTCCAGCAACTTCGCCTCTTCATCCCTAGTTAAATCTGCAGGAGTCCTCCAGAAATGTCCAGTCTTAACAGGTATACCTATGCTTGTTAAAAAGGCTAAGGCCTTATCCTCTTCCCCAGATATACCTGGTATGAAGGGTGTTAATGTTGATGCTAACGCCTCATGTAGGCGTTTTGTCTCTCTACCGGATAGCATAAGCCCTCTTTCAATTTTCAACAACCCGGACTTAACAGCATCACTAACTATTGCTTCGTTGACTCCTAAGAGTCTCCTTTCTTCGTTCCTATTCTGCATATCTCCAATAGCTCCTACAACTGCTAAGGGAGATAGATCTACGTTTATTGGGTTTAATGATTTAGCTGTTATGTAGGCTATTCCTGAACTGCTTATATCGCTAGCGCCATTCAATCCGAAGAAGTGTGGGTTGACGTGAACTCCTTTAAACTTCTCAACGTATTCTAGCATAGGCTGATGGTGGTCTAATATGACTACGCGTTCACTTCCATCTATATTTGAAATTGCATCTAAATTTCCAGAACCCATGTCCGTTAAAACTACTACACTAGCATTTGCTAGACACTCCCTTAATGCGGCTTCTTCAAACTGTTTAATAGCTCTAATCTGAAAAGCTACCCCCATCCTCATTAAAGCCTTACCCATTATAGCACCAGAGGCTAATCCATCACAATCTATGTGGCATAGAATAACGGAGACCCCTTCTGAAGACTTTTCCTCTATAAATCTAGCCGCTTCTTTAGCAGCGTCCATTAGTTTTTGAGGATATGCATCTCCAGAAGCTTTAGGTGAAGAATTGTCCACAATCCCCCCACTTTTCTTATCAGAATCGCCTTACATATGTTTTATTGGTCTCGATTCATAATTGCATATTTAAATCTAAGACTTGTAGCCATGTCACTTGGAGAGACGTTCAAGTAAAGCAGTGGACTGAAGGATGGAGAAGTTTAAGTTTGAATTATGGGCATTCTATCTATGATGCTTCTAATCCACTGTTTAACCTTTTCATCAACTTGAACTACGACTACTCCTTCATTCGGTTGACCATATAGTACTATAGAATTTAAAGGAGCCTCCGCTATAGCTATCAATGTCAATAGATCCTCCTCTCCTTCTACTTTTATCCAAGACGTGCACCCGCTGGATAAGGCGATTTTAACAGCCTCTTCAGCCTCAGATGAAATATGTCCGGGTGGATTGCGAACCCTGTACACAGCTTCAGTAATGTTTGCTAGTTTAGGCTCTTCCACTGGTGCCCTTAAGCTTCTGGAGTCCGTTATATACAAGTCTGCTTTTAAACCAATTGCTGTAATGGTTTTTGAGACAACGTCTCCAACGGCTATAAGCTTAACCTTCCCCTTTGATTTAATGATTTTTACAAGCTCATGAACGGTTTCATCGACCCCTCCCGGGATTAAGATTCCGAGGGGTTTTTTGAGAAGCGGTTTTAAATCCTCCGTAAGGATTCTGACGAAGCTGTTCATTATTCGGCCTTCCTCCTAGATTTCTATGTGGAATAATAGAAAAATTTAAGTTGATAATTAATCTTCTTAATTTGTGGTAGTTCATGTCAATAGTCGTTGAAACTAAAGGGCTTAAAAAGCAGTATATTCTCAGGGGTGAAGTCGTTCACGCTTTAAGAGGAGTGGATTTAACGGTCGAGAGGGGTGAATACCTGTCAGTAATGGGGCCATCTGGAAGTGGAAAGACTACGCTTTTCAACATGATAGGTGGGCTTGATGATCCTTCAGGGGGATCCGTATTAATCGATGGAATAGAAATAGCTAAGATGAGTAGGAAGGAGAAGGCTTGGCTTAGGGCTCATAAGATTGGCTACATCTTTCAAACGTTTAACCTGATACCCGTGCTAACGGCGTTGGATAACGTAGCCCTACCTATGGTTTTCACTGGCAAGAAGAGAGATGAGAGGATTAAGAAGGCTGAAGAGCTTTTGAAGACTGTTGGTCTTGGAGATAGACTCTACCATAGACCTACTGAACTGTCGGGTGGACAGCAACAGAGAGTCGCAATTGCTAGAGCATTGGCGAATGATCCTTCGATTGTTCTAGCCGATGAGCCTACTGGAAACTTGGATTTAAACACAGGTTTTGCCATCGTCAACCTACTATATAGGCTTAAAGTTGAGAGGAATACTACCGTCATATGCGCTACCCACGACTTGAAAATGATAGACGTCTCAGACCGTATTGCTTGGATTAGAGACGGCATGATTGAACGTATTGAAAAGAGGCAGTCTGTCGCTTTAACTTCCGAAGACCTTAAGATAGAACTCTAGCTTAAAACTACTCAGCATACTTTCCACATTTTTCATAAACTTTCTAATAGAATTCATACAGTTTAAGGCCCTTCTAAACAATTAAGTTTAAATACGTCTTTATCACATTCCAAGCTTCTTGAAGAGAAGAGGAGTGTGAAGGTTCTTGACCAAGAAACGTTTGAAGTGGGAGGAAGAAGAACCGGAGGAAGAGGAGGAAGAAGAGGAAGAAGAATGGGGAGAGGAGGAAGAGGAGCCAGAAGAGGAATGGGAAGAAGAGGAAGAGTGGGAGTGGGAGGAAGAAGAACCGGAAGAGGAGTGGGAGGAAGAGGAAGAAGAATGGTAGCTCCCCAGATTTAACGTCCCCCTATTTTTATCAAGATTCTTATGAGAGGTTGATTCTCAATTTTTAGAATGGACTACGATGAGTCCTTAAGGTGATTTAATGGTTAGAGTGGCGGTCTTAGATAGAGATAAATGTAAACCCAAGGATTGTGGCTTAGTCTGTATAAGGTTCTGCCCTCCTGTAAGAAATGAATTAGATGCTATTAAAATATCTGAAAATGGCTATCCTGTTGTTAATGAGAAGCTGTGCGTAGGATGCGGTTTATGTGTTAGGAAGTGTCCTTTCAAAGCATTGTCCATAGTAAACCTTCCCGAGGAGTTGGAGGAAGATTGTTCACATAGGTTTGGTGTAAATGCCTTTAAGCTTTATAGGCTTCCAATACCATTAGCTGGTAAAGTTACAGGGCTTGTAGGTAAAAATGGTGTAGGTAAATCCACCTCTCTGATGATATTAGCTGGTGTTATAAAACCTAACTTAGGTAGGTTTAACAATCCGCCCGACTGGGATGAAATAATAAACTATTATGGAGGTTCTCCACTTCAAGAATACTTTAAAGGTTTAAAGTCAGGTTCCCTTAAGGTTGCGTATAAGCCTCAGTATGTCGACAAAATACCTATGGTTCATAAAGGTGTTGTAGGTGACCTTCTATCTAGGGTGGACGAAGGAGGACGTATGAAGTCTATATGCGATGAACTCGAACTCAACGAGGTCTTAGATAGGGAGTTATCCGTTTTAAGCGGCGGTGAACTTCAGAGGGTAGCTATAGCCGCTTGTTGCCTTAAGGATGTAGACGTGTATATATTTGATGAGCCTTCAAGTTACCTGGATGTGAAGCAGAGGCTTTCCGTAGCTAGGCTCATAAGAAGATTGTGTGAATCCGGTAAGACGGTGGTAGTGAGTGAACATGATCTAGCGGTTTTAGACTATCTTTCAGATCAGGTTTGCGTTATATATGGTGAACCCGGCGTTTACGGCGTCGTTTCCCATCCACACTCCGTCAGAGATGGAATAAACATATTTCTCAAGGGTTATATTCCGGATGAAAATATACGGTTTAGAGGGAGTGAGATAAAATTCCACGTTAAACCTCCAATGGATGGATATGCTCCAGATGCGCCCATAATGGTTAAATGGAGTGGTTTGATTAAAAGCCTTGGGGAATTCACTTTAAAAGTTGAACCTGGCGAAGTTCGCTTCGGAGAAGTTGTGGGAATACTCGGTCCCAACGGTATAGGTAAGACGACGTTTATTAAAATCCTCGCAGGCATACTTAAACCAGATGAGGGTAGTTCACAGCCGGAACATCTGAAGATAAGCTATAAGCCTCAATATCTATCGGCTGAAAGCTACAGCGGTACTGTCGAACAACTCTTTAGAAAAGTCTTAGGAGATAGGTTTGGGTCAAGCTTTCTGGATGAAGAGCTTCTCCAACCCATGGGAATTTACAAGCTATTTGAGAGAGATTTGTCGAATTTAAGTGGCGGTGAGCTTCAAAAAGTCGCCGTAGCCCTATGTCTCTCCAGAGACGCAGATCTATATCTTCTAGATGAGCCTAGCGCCTACCTAGACGTCGAGGAACGGTTTACAATGACTAAAGTCGTAAGAAGGATCGTGGAGAACCTTAGGAAAGCGGCATTCATAGTAGAACACGACTTATCTGTAGCAGACTTCGTAGCCGACAAGCTTATAGTGTTCACAGGTAAACCTGGCGTGGAGGGAATTGCATCTAAACCTATGTCTCTAAGAGATGGAATGAATAGCTTTCTATCTCAATTGGAGGTGACTTTTAGAAGAGACCCGGATACAGGTAGACCTAGAGTCAACAAGTACGGGTCTAGACTTGATAGGTATCAAAAGTCTATAGGAGAATACTACTACATTCCCTCTAAAGAAGAGTGAAGCTTCAGTATCCTGGGCGCTTTTTAAGTCGAAAAACTCTGGGTAAAGTTTTTTACTGAGTTTTAAATTTTTCTCTTCTTTGCCGAATTCTAAAAATTCCACGTATCATTTTAGTTTTGCGAGGTGGGCTAAATGCCCATCAAACCCGACTTTACAATATGGCTTGTGACCTCCCGCTGCAATTTAAAGTGTAGTCACTGTTACGCTTCTGATATAGCCGGAGAGTTAACTGAAGGATATGCTCTAAAGATTGCAGAGGACTTAGCGAATTTTTCAACACCAGTAGATATAACTGGTGGAGAGCCATTACTTTGGAAGCCACTACGTAGTGTAATAAAGTTGCTTAAAAGCCACGGTGTAGATGTATCTGTTCAATCAAACCTTTCACTACTGGATAGCGATTATGCTAAGTTCTTCAGCGACTTTGAAATTTCAATATTTACGAGTTTAGATGGGTCGTCTAGGGAGCTTCATGAAAAACTGAGAGGTTTAGGAAGCTGGGATTCTTTGATGAATGGTCTTAAATTGGTTAGAGAATTTGGGTTGAAGTTTGCGACCGTTACAACTATTACGGGAATAAATCTACATGCACTAACGGATATACTTAGACTTTCAAGAGACCTAGAGGCCTCATATGCGGCTTTCATACCCGTAATACCTATTGGAAGAGCTAAGTACAATGATCGACTACATATCAACCCTTCAGAGCTTCTCAACGCTGTTATAGTCTTAAGAGATACTGCAAACTCCTTAGGTTTTGAAGCGACAATTTGGTGTGCTCCATTTCTTTCTTCAGTAGAATCTACGAAGTACTTTCACGTCAATGATTGCCCTATCTATAGGGCTTGGGATATCCTCCCAGACGGATCAATACCGCTTTGCGATTCTTTAAGAATAAAGGTTACAGATGTTAAGATTGGAGTTTCTAAAGCTTGGGAGGAGTATTTGGCGAGCCCATTGGTGAGAAATGCACTCTCAACAATACCTGATGCGTGTAGAAGTTGCAAATATAATGTGATATGTCGAGGTGGATGTAAAGCTAGGGCATACGCCATTACAAATTCATTCACCAGTCCAGATCCATTATGTACATTAGCTCAATCCAACTGTCAGAAATCGCTTTTAGTGACGCATAGACGAGCGTAGCCTCCAATGTTTTCAGTATATGTACTCAAACATTTCAAGCCGAGCCTTCTCTAAAGCCTTCTCCTGTTCTTCGGCGGAAAGCACTCTAAACCTCTCAACAGCATTTAAAACCTTAGGCCAAAGTCTAACATCGCATGGTAGTGAGTATGTTACAACACCCTCCTGCGATAACGTAAACCAAACAGCTAGGTCTATCATCTCTTGCTCTTCTAAAGGCTCATACCACGTCCCGTATTTACGTTCAGTTTTCCAAGGCCTTCTAGCAATCGCCTTAATAGCTATGACGCCTATATTCCTATCTCTAGCGACTTTAAGGACGTGTCTAAAATCACTTCGAGGCATAGGATTTACTAGGCTGAATAAGCCTACAGGTATCATAATTGTATCAAAGTCGAAGAGCTCAATTGACTTAAGTGCAACCCTCACATCGTGTGTAGTTAAACCTATAAACTTTATAAGACCAACATCTCTAGCCTCCTTAAAAGCCTCTATAGCCCCGTTTCTGCCCAATGCTCTATCTAAGTCTTCAAAATCTGAAACTGCATGCATCTGATAAAGATCGAAATTCTTAACGCCAAGCCTATCCATACTCGCTTTAAGCTCGCTCCAAGCACCATCTCTATCCCTCTTCTGAGTCTTCTCAGCCAAAAACAGTTTACTTCTAAACCTTCCAACCCAAGACCTAAGCCTAGCCTCAGCCTCACCGTAAGTAGGAGCTACATCGATAATGTTAACGCCACATTTTAAAACGTATTCAACGGCCTTATCGGCAGTCGTCTGATCAACCCAACCAACACCACAACCACCGAGTGTTATCACGGAAGCCTTAAAACCAGTCCTACCGAGAACCCTATACTCCAAAGTAAAACCTCCAAGCTTGAAGCATAAAAAGCGCTCTAAGTTTAAAAAGTTTTTCCATTTAACTGGTAAAACTCTTCCAAAGGCATGTTTAAAATGAACTCAATTTTCACCCATAATCCTCTCGAGAATCTCTCTTTAAAGTGGAGAATTCCTTAAAAATTTTGAAGGTTACCGTTAAAGATTTATTTTCGCCAATCCTATTTCTTGTACGTATTTTTCAGCTTCTATTCGCGTTTCAGGTCTTCCTATGTCTCTCCAGAATACCGTTTTCGGTATTCTATATGCCAGAACATTCAACCCATCATTTATCATGAGCTTTATCGTATCCGTTACCCAGTATTCTCCAGCTGGGGATATAGGTGTCCTCTTCAGGTATTCAAATACCTTTAAGTTGAATATTAATGGTCCCGAGTTTACGAGATACGCGTTGTCTACCATGGCTTCTCGAGCTTCTTCTTCAGAAGGTTTTTCTAGAATATTTAAAATCCTTCCATCGTCGTCCACTTTAACAATTCCATATTCTCTGTAGGATTTCATGGGGTATACACCCACCGTAGCGTGGGCCTTTGTTTTCTCGTGGAATTTGACCATGCTCTTAAAGAAGTCCATCGGGTGGAAGAATGTATCTCCATAGAGGACCATGAAGTCCTCTGAAATCCAACCATCAGCTACCTCAACGGCCTTAGCTGTTCCAGCGCCACGACTCATATCCTGATATAGATAGGCTATCTTAACGCCCAGCCAGCTTCCATCTCTCAAATACTCCATTATCTGACTTTTATGCTCACCTAAAACCACGTAAACCTTCATAATGCCGGCGGAGGCTAATCCTCTGATGGCATAATCTATAACGGGATAGTACCCTATGAGGCACATCTCCTTATTAACGGCGTTGGAATACGGCTTCATGCGTGTCCCTTTACCAGCGGCTAATATGATAGCTTCCATTAAACCTCGATATTACTTTAACGTCAAATATCCTTAAATATTTAATGCATTTCGCTCAAGTAGATAGGCTATGGTTATTACTTAAACAATCGCCGCTATGAAGTTCGACTACACGTGGGAAAGCTTATAGTCAATAAATGCTTTAAATAAAATGTGATGAGTGAGCTAAGTTTTTTCGAAACTGTCAGAAGGCGTAGGTCTATTAGGAGCTTCCAATCTAAGCCTGTTGAAGATGAAAAACTATTTAAGATTCTTGAGACGGTTGATTTAGCGCCTTCAGCTGGAAATTTACAGGCGTATGAGATAGTCATGGTTAGGGATGAAAACCGTAAGAGGGCTTTAGCTGAAGCCGCTTGGGGTCAATGGTTTATCGCAGAAGCACCTGTCGTCTTCGTCATATGTGCTAACAAGCGTAGGTCTGCTGTTAGATATGGGTCTAGAGGTGAAAACCTATACTCGATAAATGATGCTAGCATAGCTGCGGCTTATCTTGAGCTTGCAGCCGCAGCCTTAGGCTTGGGGTCGTGCTGGGTTGGAGCTTTTAGAGATGATATGGTTTCAAAGGTCATAGAGGCGCCAAACCATATAAGACCCATAGCTATAATACCTATAGGCTACCCGGCAGAATCACCCAGCCGTCCACCTAGAAGGGGTTTTAAAGACTTCTTACACTTTGATAAGATTAGAATCGGCGTTTAAGAGGGGGTTCTTCTTGACCTTTAAACTATCAGTTATATCGGATGAAGTTTCACAAGACCTGAAAGACTTAATAGCATTTGCTAGGGAGTTTTCATTAGACGGATTAGAAATAAGGACTTTATTCAATAAGAAGCCTCATGAACTTGTGGAATTAGCGGGGTCGATTAGAAGTAGTCTAAGGAGGGAGGGTTTAGAGGTTTCAGCTGTAGCATCTCCAGTTTTCAAATCGAACATAGATGATGAGGCCGAGTACAGACAACACTTAAACATATTCAAACGCTGTGTAGAGCTTGCTAAAACCCTTGACACGAATATAATACGAGTCTTCACCTTCTGGAAGAGAAATGGTATTGAGCGGGTTATCGATAAAATAGTTGAACTCTACCAGCCACTTATGGATGTGGCTAAGAGTGAAGGGGTTATACTTGGAGTCGAAAATGAACCGTCCACTTATGCAAACAATGGTTTAAGCGTTTCTAAGTTTCTCGGAAAAATCGGCTCGAAAACAGTTAAAGTTGTTTGGGATCCTGGAAACGATATATGGGATCCGGAGGGTGAGATACCATACCCAGATGGATACAACTATGTCAGAAGCGATATAGTACATGTACATGTTAAAGATGGTGTTAGGAAAGGGCCGAGTGGAAGTCATGAGTTTACCCCAGTAGGCGAGGGGGAGGTGAACTACAGGGAGCAGTTGAAAGCCTTAGCCTTTGATAGATACAGAGGGTATTTATCGCTTGAAACGCACTGGAGGCCTAAAGTCAAACTGGATGAATCGAAGGTTTTAATGCCTGGGGGAGCTGAATACTCAAACCTAGGATTGGAAGCATCAAGGATATGCATGAGGAACCTCGTGAACATACTCAAAGAGCTAGAGCTGTAACTTTAGCACTAACTATTGAACTGGTTTTGATAGTTCTCTAAAGTGTGGAGAATAATATAGATGAAATCCTCCCTCTAAAAGACTCAAGTAGCCTACAAGTTCATTACTACCTGGCCTTCTTTTTCGATTAATTCATTGAGACTCTTTGGAGGAACTCTGTCTCTCACATTTGAAGTTTAAAACTGCTTCTAATATTTTCCTCTCAATAACTCAATTTCCCTTCAAACGCAAAGGTATGAATCTGAGAGTCTTGACACTTCTACTGAAATTCTAAAGCTTCCAGCTACTTCCGCAACCTTTCAGTCTTACTCTTAGAATGGCGTCGCTAAAAATTTGGAACTAAGCCTAAATTATGATATTCTCATGTAAAACGTAGGAGGCATATAGTTTTCTGCATAATAGGACGATTACTAAGCTTAACTTTTTTTTAAACGCTTTGGTAAGCATTTAAAAAAGTTATTTAAATTTTCACCTTAGGCTTTAGTAAAAAGCCTACTATAGTCACTATGACCCCTATGAACAGTATTCCTCCACCTGCTGTCTGCAAGTTTCTAGCCGTTTCATACTCTTCAACGTGCATGTCGAAGGATGCTTCATTCGCACCATGCCATTCATAATACCAAAGCTCCAGCACGTGAGTCCCAGCTTTTAGTGGAATATGCACAGGGCTATCAAGCGTGTAACCTCTTAAAACCCAACTATTGACGACAAGTTCACCATCTACATAAAGCATTATACCATCGTCGCTACCGGTTTGGAACACTACGGTATCGTCTCTTAAAAGCTCTATAGTCATCGTGGCTTTAAACCCGAACTCTTCAGAAACATCGTCATAGACTATAGTCGTACGTCCAAATCTAGCTGGTAGAGTTGAACGCCCTATAACATCTCCCCAAGTCCCGTAAGAGTCTATTACCCGATACCAAGTTACGTTCCATTCACTAGCTTTGATAAGGGCATCCAAGTCTCCCGCATATTTAAATCCATATCCCAGTAAGCAAGCTCCAATAATTAGCACAACTAAGCCAGGTACAAATACAGATTTACGCATATACCTCATTACAAGAATTCGAGAGAATTATATTTAAGCGTTTTTAGGCTTCAACATGCTTTTGAACGACAACCTCTGAGAGTCTAGAATACCTATGGGGCTTGAAGGTCGCATATCATTCGAAAGAACAAGAGATACCCAATAATATCAGCCATAAGAATGGTCTCTAAAACGTTCTAAATAGCGAAGTCTAACTACCCTAAACGAATCAATGTACAGTGTGGACTAGCTTAGAAAACCTATGCGTTGCTCTCCAGAAGCCGTTAAAAATCTGCTAAATGATCCTAATAACTCATCATGGATTTGAATAAGAAATTCATTCTCTTTCAGCACTCCAAAACCGGAAAGGATATCCGGGACTCGATGATTAGTTTTCAGTAGCTATATTGTAGAGTTGGTGGAGTAGTTTGGCGCAGGCTTCATAGTGTTTTCTAGCCATTTCGTATGCTTCAGGTGCGTATTCTTTAAAGTAATCTGCATCTAAACCTTTCTCATAGCCGTATCCGGCTAATCCCCTCAATTCAGCCAACTCAGAAATGATGTTAGCGAGTTCGGGAATAATTGATGCAAACCATACTGGAATATTCTCCATCTCCCGTATTTGCTTGAAGACTACGCTCACGTCATGCTCCTTAGGATATTCTATTCCAAGTGCTATTAGAACCGCTTTTGACGCTTGTTCAACAGCCATTTGCGAAGAATAGACCACGTCATCCCATCTCTCATCTTCCAAAGCTCTTAATGCACTCTTCAACCATCTTCCACTTCTCTTCAATGCCAATTTTGCAAGGTCTACGTTTGTAACACTATCCAAGTATTATCACCTCTCCAGCCTTCAAATCCCTCTTTAAAACCCAGTAGAATCTTTTATTCGGAAGCGTAATCCTCATCGAACCCATCTCCTCCAGCCTCCTTCTCACTGATTGGAGAATTCTACTCAGAAAGTCATCCCTATCGTAGAGTATGATACCGTCGATCACAGCATCTAAGTATATCCTATTGAACCTCCCAGCCTCTTCAACACTCAGCGTATAGTTTTGAATAATTGGATGGTAGCCAGCTCTCAAAACCTCTGAATACTCTAAGCTTTCCTCCAGCTTCTCCTTAACCTTTCTGACCTCTCTAATTCTAGACCAAACGGGCTTATCCTCCCATCCCTTAGCAATTATGAGCATATCTACGTCGCTATTGTAATCCCAATCCCCTCTGGCTATAGATCCGAAGAGCATTATGCTCACAAGCCTCTCTCCAAATGTATCGATCAGTAGTTCACAGTACTTCTTTACCACAGGAATATAGTGATAGTGGGGAATTCTCTCTAGATTCTTTATCTTCAGCTCATGAGTGTGAAGGGCTTTATCTAAATCTTCAAGTATTCTACTCACTTTGAGACCTTTATGGGTTAGAGTGTAGAAACCATTTTTAACTTCTACAAGCTCCAAGCTTTTAAGCTTCTTCAATTTTATTGTAAGCATTCTAGGATTGCTTACTATGGATTTGAGATCCTTAAACCTAGCAACCTCTTTCCCCCTCAACGCCATTAAAATCCTATACGAGTATTCGTCGTACACGCTTAAACTAGTATCAAAAATTATACTTAAAGTTTACCTTTTTATACTAAAGGTAAAGCAAGCCGCATCTGGAGTACAGCTACCTATAAGTTCAGTGTTAGAATTTATAAAGCATTTCCAAATACACGATACGATCTTTCAGACTTTAAAGAATTGTTAAAGATTGCGGGAAAGGGCTAATTCATGGAAAACATATGGAAAAATTCCATAGGGAAATCATGGATAAACTAGAGGGGAGGTCTACAACATGGAATCTAGACTAGAAGAAGCATTTATAACTTAAATTATTCAACGTCTGGCGAGTTTAACGTAGTTTTCTCCACGTATCTTCTCAACCTTGACAAGCCCGTTCTCTTCAAGCTTCTTAATAATCCTCCAGACAGTTGTCTTAGGCAAGTCTAAAGCTTCTCTTATATCTGATTCAAAAGCACCTCCACCTTTAACCCATATAACCTTTAAAACGTTCTTCTCATCTTCGTCAAGCCATGGGTTTTCACGTAAGAGCTTAGCCAATCCTCCCCGTCTAAACTTCAAGAACAGGAAAACGGCAACCGCTAAAACAGCTAAAATGGCTATATAGGGCAAATAGTCTAAAAGCCCGAATAGAGGCTTCTTAGCGTTTAAAGCCAATTCGTAAGCCTTATTAGCCCTATCTTCAGCACCACGGTAATCGCCTCCATTGAAAAGCCTCTCAGCTTCATCGAGTAGGTTTTCAGCCTCCCTTAAACCCTCAGTTCTACCTTCAGCTTTAGCATCTTCAACAGCCTTCCGAGCCTTTGAAATAGCGTTTAAAGCCTTTAACCTAAACTCTGCAATAGTTGGAGGTATGACGTAGCTTACATACTGTAAGCCTTTAGGCATCTTCAACATAATTCTTCCATCGCTAAGCGCCGTAACCTCTAAAGGCACGTTTGAAAAACCAGTTATAGAGGCGTTATAAGGTAGGATGAGGTAAAAGTCTACCGGAGAATCTACTTTGAAAGTCCAGAGAACACCCTCCTTAAAGGTTAAATTTAACGTCTCATACTCAACGTACAAAGGGCTTTCACCGAAACAGTAAACCGTAACATTGCCGTCGTTAACATCGAAGTCTATAGGTATGCCTGAAGAATTGTAGACCATAAAATTCGTGAAGGGTGAACCGGGTAAAACAACGCTGAAAAACAGATAGGTCTCGTTTACGCTAAGCTTAGCCTTCACATCGACAATACCGTCGAAATAAACCGTAAAATTCATAGAATCTATGTGGTAAATGTAGTCTTCAGAATAAGCTTTTGAAAAGGTTAAGGCGAAAACGAGGATAACGGATAAAACTGGTAGAACTTTGAGGAAGCTCATACTTTAAAAAAACATGGAGGAAATTATTTAAAGCTTTTCCATAGATTAATCTCCAAGCTCTTTCAAAAGCTCATCCAGCATATTCTGTATCTCCGTAAGCCTCTCCCTAAGCTTCTCCTTAACTTCTTCCTCGCTTGTAAACCCTTTAAGCTTCTCAAGCTTATCGGCTATCTGGTCAAGCTTATTTAAGATACTCCTAGCCCTCGTCCTCTCCATCTGCCTAGTCCTCTGCCTAACACGTTCACCAAACTTCTCAAAATTCCTCTCTATGTAACGCTTAGCCCTACGGATAGCTACAGCTCTACTCTTCAAAAGCTTGTTCAAGGCGGCTAAAGCATGGGCAGCCTTAGCATGCCCCTCGCCAATAGCCTTAGAAGCACCGGTATAATTCCCCTCCTTTATAAGCTCTTCAGCCTCATTAGCCGAATCATTAGCCTCCTTTATAAGCGGGTCTACGCTATTCGTTATATTCTCCCGTAGCTCTTCAAACTCACTATATACTTTATCCCTTAAAGCTTTAACGCGATCTATGAAGCTTCTAAGCCTATTCAAGGCGACTGTAAGGCCCTTCCAAGCCATAGCCTCTTCAACTTCTCCAACGAGAAGCTTACAAGCGTTCTTCAGACAAAGTTCAAATTTAGCCATTGCCATACGTCCAAGCGCTATGCATCCACTGTAGTTTCCATCTTCAAACGCCTTCACGCTCCGGTCGTAGAGGTTTAAAGCCTCTTGATACGTAGCGTTAATATCCTCTGGGATATTCCCAGTCGTGTCGTTTAGAAGCTTTAAAGTCTCGTTAGCCCTATTTTTCGTAATCTCTAAAAGTCTAAGCATCACTTCAGCCTTATCCTTCAACTCGTCTGTAGCCTCATTATCGTTGTTAGCCATAACCATAGGCGATGCAAACAGCGTGGTCAATAGTAGCGTAAACATCACGGCTGTCAAAACTTGAGTCTTTCTCAAACCTACCACCTCCCGATTTTAACCGAGTTTAAATTAGCATTTTCAAGCTTATATAGGACACTAATGGGAAGACCGTTTCAATAGGTGAAACTTTAAGGCAATAGCCTTTTAAAGCTTCTCCGCAAATTTACAACGTAATGAACATCTACGCATACCTTTGTAGAGAGGCTAAGAGAATAACTGAGCGATCTCTAAGCGACCTTAAGGATAGGAATTATTGGGTTGAAACGGAGCGTGAGAGGCGTAGAAGATTCATAGATATGCTGGGTTTAACAGACTACTTTAATAGTAAGCGTGAGCCTGTTAAGCCAACCGTAACAGGGGTAGTCCGTAGAAGAGGCTATAGAATCGAGAAGCTTTACTATCAAAGCCTTCCAGGACTATACGTAACCGGAAACTTATATGTGCCTGAAAACCTTGACAAGCCTACGCCGGCAATCTTATACCTATGCGGTCACTCATTCAACCAGAAGCATGCCTACCAAGCCCACCCGAGGAAATTCGCACAGTTAGGCTTCACAACCCTTATAATAGAAACCATTCAGAAGGGTGAGATACGTGGACACCACCACGGCACATACCACTACGGATGGTTCAACTGGTACAGCCTAGGATACACACCCGCAGGCGTTGAAGTCTGGAACGCTATGAAAGCCTTAGACATACTACAGTCTAGGCCGGAGGTAGACCCGAACAATATAGGCGTCACAGGCATATCCGGTGGCGGCGCAATGAGCTGGTTCACGGCAGCCGCTGATGTGAGAGTAAAAGCGGTAGCACCCGTATGTGGAACGGCAACGGTGGAATCGCACGTCTGCAAACGTACAATCGAAGGGCACTGCGACTGCATGTTTTGGATAAACAGCTACATGTGGGATTTAACAGACATAGGTGCTTTAATAGCTCCAAGACCCCTACTCATAGCATCAACTGAGAGGGATTGGATCTTCGACATAGATTCTGTAAGGCTCATATATAGGAAACTTAAGAGATTGTACGAGCTTTTAGGAAGCCCTGAAAACATAGCTCTTGTGGAAACACCGGGGGGACACGGATACACCGAAAGCTCTAGGAAAGTGATATTCCAATGGTTTCTAAAACACCTCAAAGGTGTGGAAGTCTCCGCTGAAGAAGTCGGAGATTTAGATGAATCCCCATCCTCCCAGGAGACTGTTGAAACCCTAAAAGTCTTCGATAGAATACCCAGCGATGAAAAAGTGACGACTGTTCAAAACTGGTTTATAAAGTCGGCAGAACCGCCAGAGATAAACAGCGTTGAAGAGCTTGAATCTTACAGAAGAGAGTTGATTGAAACGCTTATGGAGAAGACGTTCTCAGCGTTTCCACGTAAACCCTGTAGTTTAAACGTGGAAGTCGAGCTTAAGCAGGAAGATGAGAACTGGCTGGGATATCTTGTAAGCTTCACTTCTGAAGAAGACTGGAGGCTTCATATGCAAATTCTTAAACCTTTAAATGCACCCGAACCTACGCCGGTACTGCTCGTATTGAATAGATCTGCTAAAACCCTTAACCTCCACTGGGTTGAAGAGCCTCTCGTAAATGGGCTCAGCCATTCATGGGCTAGAGCTTTCTTAGAGGTTAGAGGGGTAGGTGAAACTTCATGGGCTTCAGACTTGCAGTGGCTTATACGTAGAGCTGCACCATTAACCGGTAGGACGATTGCAAGCATGAGGGTTTACGATGTTCTAAGAGCTATTGAAGCTTTGAAATCTCTAAACTGGGTTGACGTTAAGCGGATAGGCATTATGGGTAGTGGTGAGATGTCTGTGCCAGCATTATACGCGACTCTACTGGAGAGAAGCGTATATATGTTGGTCTTGAACAACCCACCACCTTCTCAAAACCTAACTTCAAACCCAGACGGCTCTGGACTGGCTTTAGAGATGTTAAACTGCTTGAGGTATACAGATTTACCATATGTGGCAGGGCTCATATGGCCGACAATCCTAGTATTTCTAGGACCTAGGCCTGAAACATACGCTTGGGCCGAAGAACTATACGTAAAGCTCGGCCTACCGGGCTATGTGAAGCGTGTGAAAAACTTATCAGAGCTAACGGTTTAACTCACGCTCAAACGCGTAAAAATGCTCCTTGAGAACTTTAAAATCGGCTGAACGTATCCTATCCCACGGTAGAGGGCTATCCAAGTTCTTAGCCCTATAAACAATTCTATCGAAGTCTACTCCAACGGCTTTAGAAGCCCCCCTTACGTTCGTCACATCATGCACGGCCATGTATTCAACAACCCTACCGACGGAGCGGTCTCCAAGGGAGAGTAAAGCCTGAAGCTCAGCTTCAGCGAGATTTAGCATTTCAACGAAAACGGGTGCTCTAGGCATACTAGACCTGACGACTTTAAAAGCCTCTTCCAAGTACTTCCTAGAAGCTAAGGGTAGCCATTGGAAGGGTGTCTGAGGCTTAGGTATTAAAGGGTTTATAGATACGTGGATCTGGTTAAACCCCATCTTCGCAAAGGCTTCAACAAATCTTCCAATACCTTCCAAGCATTCATGGTCTTCACCGGGGAGACCAAGCATAAAGTACAGCTTAAGCCTCTTAAACCCACATTCATAAGCGCTCTCAGCAACCTCTAAAATTCTGTCATCCGGTATAGGTTTACCTATGAGACTTCTAACGTACTCTGAAGCAGATTCAGGAGCTAAAGTGAGAGTCCTCTGCCCACCTTGAACTATAAGCTTCATAAGCTCTTCATCAACCAAATCCATTCTAATGGAAGGCGTTGAAAAACTCACACCCTTAGAGGCTAAATATGCACAGACGTCTTTAAGCCACCTATTATCCGATATACCGGCGCCGATAAGTGAAACCTTGTTAACGCCAGTCTTCCTCAACCCATCCTCGATTAAACCTACCATAGATTCGAAGCTTCTATGCCTCACGGGCATATTAACCCAACTAGCTATACAAAAGCGGCACATCCTCCCACATCCCCTGGTCACCTCAAGGTTAAACGTTAAACCGAAGACTGGGCAAAGCGGGTCGCTCTCATCAACCAGTGGAACCACCTGAGCCGTAGGATGCAGATGATCTTCGAGTTTTGAAGCGTAAACCCTCTCAACAAGTCCCTCGGAGAAGCCTGGTACATAGAAACCTGTCACACTGCTTAAAGCTTCAAGTCTACCGTTCCTGTCGCGGTGCTCTATGCAAGCCCTTACAAGCTGATCCACAATAGGCTCGGCATCGCCTATCGTGAAAACGTCTATGTAATCTTCTAAAACAGTTGGATTCGACGTTGGGACAATCCCCCCAGCTAAGATAAGAGGATGCCTACCATCCCTATCTATACGGCGTAGAGGTATCCCAGAATCCATAAGCCCCTTGAGAAGTCCAACGTAGCCCTCTTCATACGAAATCGTAGCAGCCACTACGTCGAAGTTTTCAAGGGTTCTCCCGGATTCAACACTACGTGGAGGCTTAGACCCATCTATGAAAACCCTCTCGCATAGACAATCATTTCTAATGTTAAATAGATGGTATAGAAGTTGAACAGTTAAACCAGTCATCCCAGCCTTATAGCCTCCAGGGTAAACGAGAGCAATCTTTACAGGAACTCTCCTCCAATCCTTAACAATCATATTGCGCTCTACGAGTCTCGGCAAATGAACAACCTCAACTATAACATTAGAATACTAAGTTATATTTGATTCCCCACTTTTTCATAATGTTCCAATAAACTGAATCTCAGTTCTTTGGAAGGTAGCGGGCCCGGGGGGAATCGAACCCCCGACCAACAGGTTAAGAGCCTGCCGCTCTACCGTTCTGAGCTACGGGCCCCAGTTTTTATTGAAATTATGTTTCTTATTTTAAATTTTCGGTCTATCATTTGGTAACGTTTAAATTATCGGTTAAGCCATTAAATTAGGCTTGGAGGTTGCCCTCTTTTTGGGAACGCTAGTTGACGCCGCTAGAAGAGGGGTTATTACGGAAGAGATTAAAGTAGTTGCCGAAGCGGAACGTATTACGGCTGAGAAGGTTAGAGAGCGTGTTGCGAGAGGCCTCATAGTTATACCGAGAAATATCTCACATAGGGCTAAGCCTGTCGGTATTGGAGAAGGTTTAACCGTTAAGGTTAATACGAACATTGGTACCTCGCAAGACTTCTGCGACCCCGATTTTGAATTGAAGAAGGCTAAGCTTGCGGTTAAACTCGGCTCAGATACTTTAATGGATCTATCCACCGGTGGAGAACTTGACGTTGTGAGGAGTAGAATACTGAAGGAGATGGATGTACCCCTAGGTACAGTCCCCATATATCAAGCATTTATAGAAGCCCTTAGAAGGGGTAGGAAAATTCCAGATATAACCGAAGATGACATGTTTAATGCGATAGAGAAACACCTTAAAGATGGTGTTGATTTCATAACCGTACACTGTGGAATTACGCTGGAAGCCGTTAAGCTTTTGATTAAAAGCAGAAGGATTCTACCGATTGTCAGTAGGGGTGGATGCTTCCACGCAGCGTGGATGATGGCTAGAGGTGATGAAAACCCACTTTATAAAAACTTCCATTATCTGCTTGAGCTCGCTAGAGAGTATGACGTGTGTTTAAGCTTGGGAGATGCGTTGAGGCCGGGTTGTATAGCAGATTCCTTCGACGGTTTGATGAATATGGAGCTTCTAACAGTAGCCAGACTTGTGGAGGAAGCTAGGGGGAAGGGTGTTCAATGTATGGTTGAAGGACCTGGACATATGCCTTTAGATCAAATATCGATTAACGTTAGAATGGAGAAGCACCTATGTAAGGGAGCCCCATACTACGTTTTAGGCCCAATACCGACGGATATAGCTTCGTCCTACGATCATGTAGCAGCCGCAATTGGCGGAGCCGTAGCAGCCTTAGCGGGTGCAGACTTTCTATGCGTAGTAACGCCCGCCGAACACCTAGGACTTCCGAGACTTGAAGACATAGAGGAGGGGGTTATAGCTGCTAAAATAGCCGGACATGCCGCTGATATAGTTAAACTCGGTGAGAGGGCTTCAACTTTAGACTTGGAGATGGCTAAGGCTAGGTTTAAACTAGATTGGAAGACTCAAATAGAATTGTCTGTAAATCCTGAGAGAGCTGAAGCCATTCATGGATTTGCTAAATCCCCCTCAGGTGCATGTAGCATGTGCGGGCCATACTGTGCATTAAAAATTGTGAGGGGATCCATGGAACGGTGAAGCCGTTGCCTGAGCGTAAACTGGAGCCTAGAGCTCTAAGCATAGCGGGCTCCGATAGTTCAGCTGGTGCCGGGATACAGGCAGATTTGAAGACTTTCTCATCTCTAGGAGTCTACGGTTTAACTGTTATTACCTGTGTAACGGCTCAGAATACAATGGGCGTATACAAGGTTATCCCCCTACCTTCAAAACTCATCGAGGCTCAGTATAAAGCGGTTTTTGAAGATATAGGCTTCGACTCCGTTAAAACCGGATTACTGCCTTCAAAACCGATAGTAGATAGGGTCGTTAAACTGCTCGATAAAGCTGGTAAACCGATTGTGGTAGATCCGGTTTACATGGCTGGGACAGGCTTTAAACTAGCGTCAGAAGACGCTTATAAAACCATTATTGAGAAGCTCATACCGATAGCTACTGTTGTAACGCCGAATATAAGTGAAGCCTCTAAAATAGCTGGTTTTAAAATTGAGAGCATCAGCGACGCTGAGAAAGCGGCTAGATTGATAGCATCCTATGGTCCGAAGGCGGTTGTCGTTAAAGGTGGACATTTAAAAGGAGAGCCCATAGACGTGGTCTTTTGCGACGGAGAAATGATCAGATTAGCTGGTTCTAGAGTTGAAGGTTTATTCCATGGAGCTGGGTGTTGCTTTTCAGCTGCTATAGCGGCTTGGCTTGCGAAGGGTCAAACAATTCAAGAAGCAATTAAGAAAGCTAAAGACTTCGTGGAGAAGGCTATAGCCCACCACCATTCCATAGGCTTAGGCGTTAAACCGGTCAATCCAACGGCATCCCTGTACATGGAAGCTGAGAAGTGGAACGTCATATTAAACGTTAAATCCGCTGTTAAGCTTTTAGAGGAGAACCCCAAGGTTTCAAAGCTCATACCTGAAACTTCGTCAAACTTGGTTATGGCTTTAAGCTATGCTAGAGACCTTTCCGAAGTGGCTGGAATACCGGGTAGAATAGTTAAAGTTCAGGATAAGGTTAAGGCCGTTATGGAGCCTAACTATGGTGTTTCACGGCATGTAGCCGCAACAGTCTTAACGGCTATGAAGTTCGATCCAAGTGTAAGAGCCGGTATGAACATAAAAATGGATAAGCATATACTTGAAGCTTGTCGAAAACTCGGTTTTAAAATTTCAAGCTACGATAGGAGGCTTGAGCCTATGGATATTAAAAGCAGGGAGGGGATGTCTACAAGCTGGGGTGCGGAGCAAGCGATTAAAGCTTTAGATGGGATGGTTCCAGACATCATATATCATGAGGGGGATTGGGGCAAAGAACCCATGATAACCGTCTTAGGGATTGATGCCTTAGACGTAGCGTCGAAGGTAATTAAAATAGCTGAAGCTCTATAGACCAATTTTAGCGTAGAACAGGTTTACAGCCTTCTTCACAAACTCCCTATCTATAGAACCTAGAGGAGATGCTGTCTCATATATCCTCTCAGCCATCTTTAAATCTTCAATCTTAAACCCTTCTCTAAATTTAAACCTGTTCTTATCTCTGAGAATTTCCAACCCCAGCTTCACAAGGTCGTCTGAGCTAAACTCATAACCGACGGTCTTTAGAGCATTCTCCGTTAACGTAGGATTGTATATACCCCTGGCGAAGAAGCAGACGACTAAACTCGATAGGATTTGACGCCAAGCCTCCTCCTCAATCAGATAATTGACAACCTCTTCAACAGATGGTTTACGGTTCTCCTTTAAAACCTTCTGGTCTAAACTATAACCAGCTGAATCTAAATGGCTGTGTCTAGCGCCTGTTAGAAACCCCAGATGAGCGGCCGGACCAGTATGATAGCCTGGCATCTCGTTCCCGCCGAACGACAGCGCATAGTCGGTTCCACCATACTTGTCTGAGGCATACTTTACACCCATAGAGAGGTCTCTGTAGAATTCCGTCGGTTGCTCTACGATAAGCCTCATTGCTTTAAGATAGGTCTTCCAATCACCCCACTTAGGCTTCAAACCTGCCGTCTCGTTTTCAGATATTAAACCCCTCTCAAACGCTTCAGTCATCCACGCTAAAACAACGCCAGTGGATATAGCGTCTATGCCTAAAACTTCAACTTCGTGGAAAAGCCTAAGCATACCCTCTGTATCCGATATACCGAGCATAGAGCCTAAAGAATAAATAAGTTCATAGTCGTAAGAGATCATGGTCGTCTTGTAAAAGTACGGTTCGTCTTCATACGGCTCCCTTAACGCCGCCAAATGTATGCATGCTACTGGACAATGGCTACATGCGACTCTACGTCCCAGATAGTTTTCAGCGAGAAATTCACCGGAGATCTTCTCAGCGTCTTCAAACCTAGCCTCCTTGAGGTTTCTAGTTGGAAGACCCCCTATCTCATTTAGGGGAGTAACATTCATAGAGGTTCCTATATCATGATACTTACGCATAATCGCCGTTTTAGTAGCCGCGTTAAATACCTCGTCGTAAAGCATCCTATATGTTTTAACGTCTTTAACTGGTATTGTTCTCGCACCTGATACCACAAGTGCTTTAAGCTTCTTACTACCAAATACGGCTCCTAACCCAAGTCTACCGAAGTGCCTATAGGTTTCAGTTGTTACACACGCATATCTGACTAATCTTTCACCGGCAATTCCTATACGCATTATCGACCTGATACCAGCACCAGGCTCCCTTTCACGTATCACTCTTCCAACTGTTAAACTGCTACCAACACCCCATAGACCTGAAGCATCTCTGAAGAAGACTCTCTCGCCGTGAATAGCTACGTATATCGGGGTTTCACTAGCACCTTTAACAACTATAGCTTCATAGCCTGCCGACCTTATAGCTACGGCGCTTCTACCACCAGCGTGACTTTCACCTAGGTTTCCAGTTAAAGGCGATTTAAATAACGCTATCGTTTTCGAAGCCATAGGATATACTCCTGTAAGAGGGCCGACTGCAAAAACTATGACGTTTTCAGGTCCTAGTGGGTCTGCAGACTTAGGCAGTTCCTCTTCTAGAAGCTTTATACCGACGCCGACTCCTCCAATTCTACTGTTGAAAAGCTCAGAGCGATCTTCAACCCAGCTCCGTTTTCTAGATAAATCTATGTTGAGAACTCTCCCATGCGTCATTTTCCCACCTCTTCAAACGCTAGAATCTTGTAAGGACAATATTTTACACAATAGCCGCAGTATAAGCATATTATAGGCTTGTTAAGTTCATAATCCCAAAATATTGCTCCAAAAGGACAAGCCTCTTTACAGTGTCCACATCCAATACATTTATCCGGGTTTAGTCTAACTCCACCGCCAACCCTTACGGTTAAAGCCCCAGTGGGGCATACTTTCTGACATGGTGGATCTGGGCAGGCTCTGCACACTATAACCGTAAACCCCTTTTCGATACCGCCTATAGACCTAACAAGTATGGCTGAAAGGCCTAAGCCACCATATCCAAGTCTTCTACTGCATGCAAACATGCAAAGTTGACAGCCTACGCATCGGTCACTATCTAATACAGATACCCTTTTAGCAGTCATATAGCTGAATTTACCTTCAGGATGCTATTAAGTTTTCAAGTAGACGTTTATGAGATTTTATGAACACATATTCGTGAAAATCCATAGGAAACTGCGGAAATAAAAATTCATAAAGTCTTTAACGTTAAATTATAGTTGAGTCGTCATGAATATGGCTTTAGTACTCATCAATACGGAAGCCGGATTTGAAGAAGCAGTTCTTGAAAAATTGAAGAAGACGAGAAACGTTAAAGAGGCGTTCATTGTATACGGCGTCTACGACATAATCGCAAAAGTGGAGGCTGAAGACCTCGAAGAACTCAGAAATGTAATATCCACCCGTTTAAGACGTATTGAAGGTGTAAAGTCAACGGTAACGCTTATAGTGGTCTCTTAAAACTCTTCCTAATGTAACGGTGTTTAAATGCAAAAACGTACCGTATCTATGCACTATGGCGTTGAGAGTAGAGAATTTGAAGTAGATGAAGGTAGAGTCTTAGGAATTATAGAGCCGCGGCGTGTAAAACCCGTTAAGCATTTAGACGTGTCTGTTAAAGAGTCTCTGATGAAGCCCATAGGGTGTGTGAGAATCAGAGACTACGTTAAGCCGAATACGACAATAGCCATAATATCAGAGGATAATACAAGGGTTTGTCCAGTAGACAGAATAATACCTCATATACTGGCTGAATTTAAGGAGGCTGGTGTTAAACGTGAAAACATTAAGATAGTGGTGGCTTTAGGAACACACAGACCCATGACGAGGGAGGAGCTTGAAAACAAGCTTGGAAAAGAGGTCGTTGAAGAATATGAGGTTATAAACCACATGTGGAGGAGTGAAGATGAGCTCGTTGAAGTAGGTCTAACTGATTCAGGGACTCCTGTGAAAGTCAATAAGCATGTATTGGAAGCGGACTTTAAAATAGGTATCGGCAACGTTATCCCACACAGGGTTTCAGGGTACTCCGGTGGTGCTAAAATCATCCAGCCGGGTATATGTGGGGCTGAGGTCACTGGTGAAACGCATTGGAAGGCAGCTTTAATACCTATAGAGGAGGTTTTAGGAGTTGTTGAAAACCCTGTTAGGTGGGAAATGGAGCGTATAGCTTCAAAAGTCGGCTTAAATGCTATTGTAAACACGGTGTTGAATCGGAATAGGGAAGTAGTTGACGTCGTATTCGGAGACTATGTAAAAGCCCATAGGGAGGCTGTTAAAGCAGTTGATTCAATTTATAAATTTAAGTTAGAGGAGAAAGCTGACATAGTTGTTGTAGACAGTCATCCCGCTGATTTAGATATGTGGCAGGCCGTTAAAGCACTATTTCCAGCGGCTTTAGCCGTTAAGAAGGGTGGGATTATAGTATTTCTAACACCATGTCCTGAAGGTGTTTCAAAGGAGCACCCTGAAGTTGAAGAGCTCGGTTATCAGCCTATACCGGTTGTGAAGAAGATGGTCGGAGACGGATCTATAAATGACCTCATAGCCGCTGCACACATAGTCATGGTTAGGGAGGTCTTAGATAGGGCTAAGTGTATAATTGTTTCAGACGGTTTAAGTGAGAGTTTAGCCTGTAAGCTCGGCTTCGATTACGCCGACGATCTACAAGAAGCCGTAGACAAAGCTCTAAAGGAAAAACCGGATGGCAGGATACTGGTTATGCGGATGGGTGCTGAACTGGCTTTAAACTGAACGTTCACACCTGTCTATCTTACATGAATTTCAACTATATAGCCGTCTTCAACGGGGTAATTTAAACCAACCCTTAAACCCCTAACATTTCCACCCCAAATTCTAGCATACTTGAACCTCTCATACAGCTCACCATGAATGCTCTTAGCAACACTACCGATCGTAGCTCCTCTCCTTAAAACTATGGGTTTGGGATCCGGTTTAACGCTTCCAACGGGTTTAGTGTATACTCTTATCAACTCTAACGTCTCAATAAGAGCTTTCCCAATGGTATTCAACCCCATCCCGGTGACGCATGAAACTGGGATAACTTTCAATCCGCCGACGAGTTTCAGTATTACGTCGAGGTTCTCTTTAGAGCTTGGAAGATCCATCTTATTGGCCAAGATTATTGTAGGCTTGTAAGTGGACATGCCGAAAATAGCATCCTCGATATCGTCCATGGATACTTCTCCAGTAAGCTTCACGAAAACCGATTTAAAACCATAACTTGCTAGTAGCTCTTTAACTTCTTCAAAGGAGCAGTCGATAAGCCTCCCCCCACCGCCTATGGTTATAACACCGGCTGGCTTACGTAAAATCTCTACATGCCCTCTAGGTTTTCTAATGAGTATTCTTGAGTTTTCAAGTTCTCTCGTAAGTACTCGCCACTGTTCAACAGGGTCTTTTGAAGCATCGATCATGAGTATTAGACCATCTGCATTTCTGATGATATTCATTACTTTTAAACCATGACCCTTTCCCTCGGAAGACCCCTCCATCAAGGCCGGCAACTCTACAAGCTGAAAGTCCACACCTTCATAATGGAAAGTCCCTACTACTGGAAGATTCGTCGTATATGGTGTATCGCTGATGAGTGGCTTAGCATTTGTTAAAGCTGATAGGAGGCTACTTTTACCGACGTTTGTTAAACCAGCTATAGCTATCTGCACGTCGCCTGTCTTCTCGACGGCAAATAGGTCTCTAGCTGTCTTTCTCCTCCTCTTTTTAGCCTCAAGCTCCTCTTCTAAAGCCGAGATCTTCCTCTTAACATTGATTATGAGTTTAGCGGTACCCTTATGCTTTGGACAGATGGACAGAAACTCCTTCATAAGTCTAATCTTATCTTCAATATCTCTAGCGGCTACAACTTCAGCCCACTTACTCTTTGCTTTATCGGGGAGATTTGTAACCATCTATAAATTATTGTAAAATTGTTGCATATCTATAAATGTTTCAAGAGTAATCGGCATATGTGTTGTTTAAAATTAAACTTGGAAAAACTTAAAGGCTACAATGCTCTGAAAGTAGCATAGAATTAGTGATCTTAATGGATGGCAGACCCTTCCACATAGCATTGCCTGAAGAGATTAAAAAGGGATATACCACAGACATATACTTCATACGTACAAAGAAGATTCTAGATGCGCTTAAAATGGATAAAGTGAGGGTTGTAATGGAGGTTACAACTGGAAAACTACCGAGGAATTGGCCTTGGGCTGTATTCTGCGGTTTAGAAGATGTTTTAACGCTTCTAGAGGGGCTTCCAGTAAACGTCTCCTCCTTTCCTGAGGGGACTATTTTCAAACCGTTCGATGTAGATGGTTTAAGAGTACCCGTTATGACGGTTGAAGGCCCCTATGGAGACTTCTGCATATATGAAACACCCCTACTCGGTCTCGTATGTCAAGCTTCCGGCGTAGCTACGATGTCCGCTAGGATTAGAAAAGTTGCTAAAGATAGGCTTGTAATAGGATTTGGAATACGTAGGATGCATCCAGCTTTAGCCCCAATGATAGATAGAGCAAGCTACATAGGTGGTGTGGATGGGGTGTCAAGCGTTATTGGTGCTGAAACCATAAATAAGAAGCCTATGGGGACCATGCCTCACGCCCTCATAATAGTCTTAGGCGATCAGGTGAAAGCTTGGAAGAGCTTTGACGAGTTTATCGAGAAGGATGTTCCCAGAATAGCTTTAGTAGATACATTCTACGACGAGAAGGTGGAGGCTATTATGGCCGCTGAAGCTCTGGGCGATAAGCTTTACGGTGTAAGACTGGACACCCCTGGTTCTAGAAAGGGAGACTTCGCAGCAATAGTTAGAGAAGTCAAGTGGGAGTTAAAGACTAGGGGGTATGGTCACGTTAAAGTCATAGTTTCAGGGGGGCTTGATGATGAGAATATTCCAATTCTTGTAGAAGCGGGAGCCGATGGCTTTGGAGTCGGCACATCTATAAGCAATGCTCCGACCATAGACTTTGCAATGGACATAGTGTGCGTTGAAGATAAACCCATCGCTAAGAGGGGTAAGCTTTCAGGTAAAAAGCAGGTTTGGAGGTGTGAAAACTGTCTAGCGGATTACGTTAAACTTGAGTGGGAAGAACGGCCTAAATGTAGGTTCTGCGGGGGAGAAACAGTGCCTATGCTTAGAAAGTACATGGACAATGGTAGAGTATTGATTAGAGAGGACGTTGAGGAAATACGTAGGCGAACGTTGTCTCAGCTTGAGAAGGTTCAACTCTAAAATCATATATTTAAATATACCTGTGTAAAACCGTTATTAATGATTCACATGAGGACTGTAGGAGTTGGAGTTATAGGTTGCGGCTCGATAGGAAAGTATCACATAGATAGATGTCTCAAACTCAGCGAGGCCAAGGTTGTAGCAGCCTGCGACATAGATGAACAGGCTTTGAAAGAGGTGAAGGAGAAGTTTAAGGTGGAAAACCTATACGTTGACTACCATGATTTACTGAATAGGAAGGACGTTGAAGCAGTTGTAGTGAGCCTACCGAACTATCTCCATGCGCCAGTAACAATCGACGCTTTGAAGAGTGGAAAACACGTCTTATGTGAGAAACCTCCGGCTTTAAATGCTAAGCAGGTTAAAGATATGTTTGCAGCTTCTAAGAAGGCTGGCAGGAAACTAGTCATAGGTTTAACGAGAAGGTTCTCTAATACGACGAGGGTTCTAAGGAAGTATGTTGCAGATGGAGCATTGGGTGAAGTATATCTAGCTAAGTGCGGTTACCTCAGAAGGACTGGTATACCTGGCATGGGAAGCTGGTTTACTACGAAGTCTCTAGCTGGATCGGGAGCAGTATTCGATATAGGAGTTCACGCATTAGATATGACGTTTTGGATTATGAACGACTTTAAAGCTAAATCCGTATACGCCTCAACGTACGCTAAATTTGGACCCAAAGGGAAGGCTGCTGGAGACTGGGGTAAGCCCGTCCCAGGAGGACCATTTGATGTAGAAGACCTCGGCGTAGCTCTCATAAGAATGGAGAGTGGGGCTACTGTCTACTTGGAGGCCGCGTGGGCTAGTTTTGCACCTAAAGCTGAGTTTTATGTCCATCTCTTAGGCGACGCTGGTGGGTTAGATTACCCGGCTATGAACTTAATAACAGAGGAGGAGGGGAAAATCGTTACTAAGAAGATTGAATGCGAGGAAAAAGAAGACCCATACCTAGTAGAGATGAGGCATTTCATAGTAGACTGCATCTTGAAGGATGAAGAGCCCATTACTAAGGCTGAAGAAATGGTAATGTTACAGGAAACCCTCGACGCTATCTTAAAATCCGCCGAGATGAAAAAAGAGGTTAAAGTCCGTTAAACTCCTCTTTTCTTTTAGATTCAACAGCGTCTAACAATATCATACTGGTAAGAGGTCTGACAATCCATCCTCTAACGTTTAATTTCTCGAAGTATTGTAACAGCTGCTACGTGGGAACATACGTGCCGCCTCCGAAAACCTTGACAGGTGCAGGTTAATCTTCCGTCAGGAAGCTGTTGAACAACGTAAGTTCCATGATTTCCTACAACGCTAAACCTACCCCCTCCAAGGTATACTACCCTCTTCTGCCTTACGAGCTTCTCAGCCTTCTCAACCATTTTCTCTAAACCCATTCTAAAGAAAACTAAGTGGGAGGAATTAGGTAAATGTTTCTTTTTAACTGCTTAAAGCTGTTAAAGGTACCTATAGGCTTCTGCACAGTCGTCGAAACAGTAGTGTATCTTCTGATAACCTTCCATGAATTCTGAGACTTTTCTACGCGTCTCCTCCACTGTTTCTTTATCAAGTAATAAGCTCGCTATCCTATCGGCTATGAAGTCCATTTCAGATTCGCACATGCCCAACCTAGTAACCTCTTGAACGCCAAGCCTAATACCTGAACATTTATCTTCCTGCGGATCCCAGGGTAGAGGCATCGGATTCACTATTATGTTCGCCTCTTCAAGCTTGAGACTAGCCTCTATCCCACCGTTACCACCTACGTCTAATATGACTTGGTGAGATTCGGTGAATCCCTTATCGGGGCACAAGGGCTTCAAACCTTTATTATAGAGGTTCTCCGCTAGAGCCTTCGCGTTTCTAACAACCTGATCAGCGTATTTCTCACCAAACGCTAGAAACTCACACAACGTTATAGCTAAACCCGCCACTCTATGGATATGGTGGTTATTGACCATCTGCCAAGCTGAGAAATCTATGGCAGAACTGTACTTTCTACGGCATAGTATTATACCGCCTTGAGGGCCGAATAGAGTCTTATGCGTGCTACCCGTAACGACCTCCGCTCCCTCTCTCAAGGGGTCCTGGAACTTTCCACCTGCAATTAACCCTAAAACGTGGGCGGCATCGTATGCCAGTATTCCTCCATATTCCTCGACGACCTCTTTAAGTTCTTTAACGGGGTGTGGGAAGAGTATATCCGATGCGCCTAGAAGGACTATTTTAGGTTTAACTCTTCTTATGAGGCGTTCAGATTCTGCAACGTCCACGTTATACTCCTTCTGGTTGAACGGTAGAGGTATCATAGCTACACCTCTTACGCGGCTACACTCTCTAAAGCTACTGTGTCCTCCATCGAGGACGGTTAAAGCAGCCACAGAATCGCCTGGATTTGTTAAAGCATTAAACATAACTAAGTTGGCCACAGTGCCGCTTATTGGAATATAGTTGACGTGCTCTACCTTGAATAATTTTCTGGCTAGATAACCGGTAAGCTCCTCTATGGAGTCTATAAACTTACAACCCCTGTACATTCGCATATATAGGAAACCTATGGCATATCTATGTCCCAGATCAGAGCCCATAACAAGCCTTACTTGCGGACTCGTAATGTTTTCACTAGCTATCAGATTTATACACTTAGACCTATATTCGTGGTGTTTTTTAACATAGTCTATCAAATCGATGACCATCTTATCGTACAAAACTAAACCTCCTAAACCAGACGAAAGGAAAAAGTAATTACTGAGCTTAAATAAATCTTACTTAACTTCAAGGAGGATTTACGTGGACTCGATAAGATTAAAGTGCCCGGCTACGGTGGCCAATCTAGGAGCCGGATTCGATGTATTTGGACTAGCTTTGAAGGAACCTTACGACATAATTGAAGTGGAAAAGTCCGACGGTGGAATTGAGATACAAGTTGAAGGCTACGATGTCCCAAAGAACCCTGAAGAGAATACTGGAGGCTACGTAGCCTTAAGAATGATCAGAGACTTTACGTTAAACTCTGGCGTCAAACTTAAAATAATTAAACGTATAAAACCGGGTAGTGGACTCGGTAGTTCAGCTGCAACAGCCGCTGGAGTGGCATACGCCCTTAACGAAATCTACCGCTTAAACCTCAGTTTAGACGCTTTAGTTGAATATGCTTCATTCGGTGAAATCGTTTCAGCCGGGGTTGCGCATGCAGATAATGTTGCACCAGCACTTTACGGGGGATTTACGATAATAGCTTCTCGAAAGCCTTTGAAGGTTCTATGTTTCAAGCCGCCGGAAGTCGGTATTGTCGTAGCCCTACCGCACGTTGAGAAAGGCTCTACAAGAATTGCTAGAGAGGTTCTTCCAAAACATATTCCACTTGAACACATGGTTAAGAATGTGGCCTACGCTTCAACACTCGTTGCGGGGATCATATCTGGGAATATTGACTTGATAAAAATGGGCATGAACGATTGCGTAGTAGAGCCGGCTAGAGCTAAAGCTGGCATACTTAAAGGGTTTACACTATTTAAAGAGGTTGGTGTTAAGGTTGGAGCTGGTGTTGCGGCAAGCGGTGCTGGACCTGCTGTGATTGGGTTAATCGAGAAGCATTCAGTCGATGAGCTATATAGTGCATTTGAAGAAGTTTGTAAAGTCTTAGGTTTAAGTTACACGGTTTATAAAACCGAGCCTGGGAGTGGTGTATGCAGACTTTAAGGGAGGGTGTTCATTTTGAGGATACGGTGTATAGAGTGTGGAAGCTCCGTGGGGATCATGGATAAGGTCTACGCATGTCCAAAATGCGGAGGCCTACTGGATGTGGAATACGACTATGATGCATTAGCTGAAACCGTTCAAAAATTGTGGTCTAATAGACCGCTTAGCGTTTGGAAGTATGGTGAACTTTTACCTGTTTTAAATAAAACGCTTAGAGTATCGATAGGCGAAGGAGGTACAAGGCTTATACACTGTAGAAGACTTGGCGAGAAACTTAAACTCAAAAACCTATATGTTAAAGATGAAGGCGGCAATCCAACGGGTTCATTTAAAGATAGGGGTATGACAGTTGGCGTTACAAAGGCGCTGGAGTTTGGAGTTAAAAACCTCATATGTGCATCAACTGGAAACACCAGCAGCTCTCTAGCGGCTTACGCGGCTAGAGCGGGTTTAAACTGCATAGTTTTAATACCGTCTGGTAAAATAGCTTTGGGTAAACTCGCTCAAGCCTTAATCTACGGTGCTAAAGTGATAGCGGTTAGGGGGAATTTTGACGACGCTTTAAGGATAGTCGTAGAGCTGAGTAGTAGACCCGACTTCTACCTTTTAAATTCGTTAAACCCCTACAGGCTTGAGGGTCAGAAGACGGCGGCGTTTGAGATATATGAACAGTTAGGGAATAGAGTTCCAGATTGGCTGATAATTCCGGTCGGTAACGCCGGTAATATCTCAGCATATTGGAAGGGGTTTGAGGAACTAGTACTACTAGGCCTATCAGAGCTTAAGCCTAAGATGGTCGGTGTCCAATCCAAAGGGGCCAACCCCCTCGTTAGGGCATTTAAGGAAAATAGAGACCCAACTCCTCTAACGCAAGTGGAAACTATTGCAACGGCCATTAGAATAGGGAATCCTGTTAATTGGAAAAAGGCCATGAGGGCTGTTAAAAAATCAAACGGTTTATTCGAAGACGTAGATGACAAAGATATTGTGGAGGCTCAGAAGGCTTTAGCTAAGACTGAAGGCATATTCACAGAGCCCGCTGGAGCAGCGCCAATAGCCTACTTAATGAAGCATCGCGACGATGGTTTAATAGACTATGATGATGTTGTAGTATGTATAGCTACTGGTAACGGGTTGAAAGACCCGGATACTGTCATAAGGTTTTCTGAAAAACCTGTTGAAGTTGAAGCAGACTCTAAAAGCGTCCTTAACTATCTTGGGAGTTTGAGCTGACATGAGGATTTTCATGATAGGATTTGGCGTAGTCGGTAGAGCCTTAGCTGAGAAAATACTATATGAGAGGGATAAATTGGTCTCAAAGTTTGGCCTTAAACCTAGAGTTATAGCCATCGCCGACAGCTCAGGAGCTTTAGTTGATGAAAGAGGAGTTGACGTTAAAGAGGCTTTAGAAGCTAAGATGAAGCATGGATATTTAGCTAAAGCCCTACCTGATAGAACCGTGAAGGCTCCTCTAGAAGAGCTACTTGAAAACTTCGATTACGATGTTTTAGTGGAAACAACACCTACGAATATAGTTAATGGAGAACCGGGGTTAAGCTATATAAGGAAGGCATTATCCATGGGTAAAAGCGTTGTAACCACAAATAAGGGCCCTCTAGCATTAGCCCTGCCAGCTCTTATGGAAATAGCCGATAGGAATGGGGCCATTCTCAGATTCAGTGGGACAGTTGGTGGAGGTACACCTGTTCTCGATTTTGGGAAGATGTGTCAGTCTGGAGATGATGTTGTGAAGGTTGAGGGCATTCTAAACGGGACGACAAACTATATTTTAACTAGGATGTATGCCGATGGATTGGATTTTAACGAGGCGCTAACCGAGGCTCAAAAATCTGGTTATGCTGAGAAAGACCCCTTCATGGATGTGGAGGGGTTTGATACGGCATGTAAACTCGTGATAATAGCCAACTACGTTATGGGTTTGAAGGTTACACTTAAAGATGTTGAGGTCAGAGGTATAAGAGGAGTAACACGTGATCAACTCAGAGAACTCGCTAAATCTGGTAAAACGATCAAACTCTTAGGTGTTATAGATAGAGAAACCAACTCGCTAACGGTTCAACCTAGGGAAGTTGAATTGACAGATCCCCTATGCGTCTGGGGAACCTTAAACGCCGTGACCTTCCACATGGAGAGGCTCGGATCGGAAACCATTGTGGGTAAAGGTGCTGGAGGAGCTGAAACGGCAATAGCAATAGTAAGAGATTTAATAATTGTTAAGAGATTTCTAATGGGTAGTTTGGGGGGATTGCCTTTAAAGTTGTTATGAAGTTTGGAGGTACTTCCTTAGGAGACGCTGCCAGCATTAAACACGTAGCAGACTTAATCCGCAAATACGTTCAAAAAGAGTATAAGATAGTTGTCGTATCTTCAGCTTCATCAGGCGTTACAGATGATCTTTTAACTATGTGTGAGGAATCTCTCAAAGACGAAGCGCATATAGCCTATGGAGTAAATGCGCTGTTTGAAAGACATATAAGTATGGCTAAAGCCTCTATCGAGAGTCGCGAGTATTTAGACAGCGTGCTCAAAATCTTAAGCTCCCTCAAGAATGAGCTTGAGAAGCTCCTACATGGAATATATTACGTTAAAGAAGTTACGCCGAGGGTTAGAGATTATGTGGCGTCATTCGGAGAGCTTATGTCCACGCCTATACTATGGGGTTGTTTAAACAGCATCGGCGTTAAAGCTGAATGGCTAACTGGTTGGGATGCTGGGATAGTTACGGATTCAAATTATGGAGAAGCCAGACCTTTCATTGAATTGAGTAAACTCCAGTTAAGGAGTAAACTTCAACCGATGATAGATAAAGGTATTGTTCCAGTTGTTACAGGCTATATAGCTAAAAGTCAAGACGGCTCCATCACAACGCTGGGAAGAGGCGGTTCAGATTATACTGCTACCCTAGTAGCCGCCGCTTTAAAAGCCGATGAAGTCTGGCTTTGGACGGATGTGGACGGTCTTATGACGGCAGACCCGAGGTTAGAGCCATCTGCTAAAACTATAGAAGAGCTTAGTTTTGAAGAAGCCGTTGAAATGGCTATTTTAGGCGTTAAGAGGATGCATCCGAGGGCTTTAGAACCAGCTATGGTGGACAACATACCAGTTAGAATTAGAAACACGTTTAACCCGGATAATAGAGGCACTTTAATCACGTCAAAGCCAATAGAAAGCAAAGACGTGGTTAAAGCTGTTACAGTGGCCAGAGATGTGGGTTTAATAAACATTCAGGGATTCGGTATGGTTGGAACGCCCGGGACAGCCGCCAAGATATTCCAAGTTCTTGGGAAAGCAAACATAAACATAATGATGATTGCTCAAACAGTAAGTGAAAGCAATATATCAATCATCGTTCCTAGTAGAACGCTTATGAAAGCCGTCTCCCTTCTTGAAACGACATTGCTCGGTACGGATTTGGTGAGAAGTATAAGCTATGAGTCGGATGTAGCCGTCGTAGCCGTCATTGGAAGTGGAATGAGGGGGAAACCTGGGACGGCTGCTAGAATATTCAAAGCGGTAGCGAATGAAGGGGTTAACGTTAGAATGATAGCTCAAGGTTCATCCGAGTTGAACATATCGTTTGTCGTCAAAGATGTAGATTGTGAAAAAGCGGTTAGGGCGATACATAGGGAGTTTAACCTTGGAAAGTAGCTTCTCATTTAAAGAGAATCTTGTAAGCCGCTAGAATTGTTTCAGCTACATCTTCCATCTTCTTAAAGCTTGTATTAATCACTAAATGGTAGTTTTTAGGGTCTAGCCAATTTAAACCGTAAAATCTCTTCACAAGATTCCCCCTTTCTTCATCGCTGTGTTCAATATCTTCCTTAGCCTCTTCAAGTGATATGCCTCTTCTTTCAGCTATTCTTGATGCTCTAAAATTCTCGTCTGCTACGAGAAGGACTTTGAAAACCCCCTCCTTCTTCAATAGGAAGAAGGCGGATCTACCTTCAACTATGACTTTATCCTCCAAGTTAACCGTGTCTAAGACCATTCCTTCAATAATACGGTCTATTCGAATTTCTCCAGAAGATATGTATTCTTCGAAGTTGCTGAATTTTATGGCAAATTCCGCTGCAAGCCTTCTTACGAAAGATTCACTATTGAACATTTTAATCCCGGTTTTCTTAGCTATTATCTCCGCTACTTCAGTACATCCAGCTCCAAGTTGACCTGCAAGAGCTATCTTCAAAGAATCACCAATAACTTAGTTAAATCACCCTCTTATTTTAAGTTTCGCAAGCTCCTCCGCAAGTATAGGCAGAAACGTTCCAACGTCTGAAACTACTCCTAAAGCTTGAGCAGACCCTCTATCTAGAAGCTTGATTAAAGTAGCCGGGTTAATGTCTACACAGACGACTTTAACAGTGGAGGGTAGCATATTGCCCACAGCTATGGAATGTAGCATAGTTGCGAGCATTATAACCATATTCGCATCTTTAAGATAAGACCTGTAAAGCTTCTGAGCCTCCACCACGTCTGTAATAACGTCTGGTAGTGGCCCGTCGTCTCTTATGGATCCGGCTAACACATACGGAACACCGTTTACGACACATTCGTAGAAGATCCCTGATTTTACAATACCCTTGGCAACGGCGTCTTTTATAGAACCGGCTTTCATAACCTCATTTATGGCGGCGAGGTGGTTCCTATTGCTTCCGGCAATCGTTCTACCGTTTCTCACAGACATTCCTAGGGATGTCCCAAATAGGTTGTACTCGATGTCGTGAACAGCTAGAGCATTACCTGAAAGTAGGGCATCTACGAATCCCATTCTTATGATTTTAGCTAGAGCTTCATCGGCGCCCGTATGTACGACTGCTGGGCCGGCTACTACGACGATTTTACCATTAGATTTCTTGATCTTAACCATATCCTCAGCTATCATTCTGATTATTGAAGTTGAAGGTTTCTCAGGTGAGCTTCTACTGCCCATAAACTCAAATATTCCAGACCCTTCTCGAGGATATTCTGGAGGTTTAACTCTAACCCCCTTCTCACCTACAACTATTAAATCTCCGGCTTTAACATCCCTTATGGATTTGCAGTACGCTTTACCTGAAGAGGGGTCTATCGATATCACTTTATCCATACATATACCTTCGACTTCAAGCCATTTACCTTTAAAGTACACGTATGTTGGATGGTTTGTAGTCACGTAGAAGCCGTCTGGCAAAACCATATCAGCTGGAGCGGCTTTAAGTTGAACTTCTTCAGGGGTAGGTGTGACGGCTCCGAGGCGATAAACTTCTCTCAGAATCGTTTCAAGATGTCGTCTACTCCTACCCTTAATCAGTAACTTTGCATAACTTGTCTCCGTTTTACGTCTACCTATTCGAAACTCCAATACTTCGAAATCGCCACCGAGATCCATTATCAAATCGAAGATTTTCGGGAGTATCAGAGAATCTATAAGATGGCCTTCTAATTCAACCTCTTGAGTAGCTTCTTCATTACTACTCTGGAAAACGGTCACCCCTCACGATAACCACCATGAAACATCATATGAATAGAGCTGGGGATTATTTAACTTTTACAATTTTACAGGGTTGGAAAAAATATGGGGTTAACCTATGTAGAATACTACGTGTACGGTCACTGCGATTTCAGCTTCGCCTGGAAGTATGGGTGTTGTTTCAGATGTCGTACTTAAGGCCCTGTATTGGGTTACTTCATACCCCGATACTTCTACAATCTCTATGCTTTTAACACCGATGATCGACATATTTAAAGGCTTTAGAGCAGCTTCAGCCTTACGTTTAGCGTCTTCAACTGCCATAGATATGAGTGTTAGTTTAGTACTGTTCATAAGCTCGTTTGAGATGGAAAACCATACTCCTTCGATGCGATTAATACCGTTCGCTGTCGCAGTGTCTATAAGCAAACCTACTATTTCAAGCTTCTTAGTTGTGACTATTATCGTATTTACAGCTTTATAGCCCGTTAAAACGGGCGGTTTATCCGTTGGATAGAAGTATTGAGGATATATGTTTAAAGTCGCCGTTTTAAGCTCCCTATCCTCTAAACCGAGTTTCTTTATCGCATTTATGACCTTATTCATAAGCTCACTGTTTTCAGATAAAGCCTCAGAGGCGTTTTCAGCCTCCGTTTCCACCGTAAGGCTCACTGAGACTTGATCTGGTTTGACTGTTACTATTCCCAAACCGCTGACCGATAATGTAGATCTATTCTCTCCTACTTCTCCAGCGGCCGTCTTCAGAGTTTTAGGAGGATTTGCAGTCAATATTACCAATGCTGCTGAAAGCGCTACTACCGCTAGTGCTAGAGAAACCACTTTAAATTTTCCACTCAACATTTTGAAGACCAGTTCATAATATGATAAATCCACGTAAATAGTCTATCCTATGGAACAGGTTGTTTAAACAGTTAGAACAGTTTTAAATAATATTCATATTGAAACAGAGAGGAAAGCAGAGACGTGTAAGGTCAGCTCCTAGATGGCTGGTGAATACGGACCGTATAGAGAATCTCTTATATAGATGGCGTTATCTCTTTTAGATGGTGTTTTCTATGCCATGTACAGTAGTGGTTGGTGGTTTTTTCGGAGATGAAGGGAAGGGCAAGATTGTATCGTACTTGGCTTTGAAAGATGAGGTGGATGCCTGTGTTAGAACTGGGTCGGTCAACGCCGGGCATACTGTAATCTGGAATGGTGTAAAATACGGGTTGAGAATGGTTCCCTCTGCGTTCGTCTATAAGAATTGTAGACTATACATCGCTCCAGGTGCTAATGTGAACGTAGACATTTTCCTCAAAGAAGTTGAAGAGACGAAAGTTAAAGGCAGAATATGGGTTGATAAGCATAGTTCAATAATAGAGGCTAAACACATAGAACTCGACAGAGCTACAGGTGGGCGTATAGGGACAACGGGTCAAGGGGTTGGACCAGCTATAATGGATAGAGTTGGACGCGTGGCTAAACTTGCAGAAGAAGTTGAAGAACTTAAAGAGTATTTAACAGACGTCCCACTAGAATTGAACAGAATACTCGATGAAAATGGGAAGGTTATCCTTGAGGGGACTCAGGGGACGTTTCTCTCACTCATCCATGGAACATATCCATACGTTACAAGTAGGGATACAACAGCATCAGCAATATGTAGCGAGGCAGGCATAGGCCCTAAGAAGGTTGATGAAATCTTACTCGTCTTCAAAGCCTTCGTTACAAGAGTTGGTAAAGGCCCCCTTGAGGGGGAGATTGACCGTGAAGAAGCTATAAAGAGAGGATGGTTGGAAAAGGCTACAGTAACTGGTAGAGAGCGGAGAGCTGCACCGTTTAACTTTAACCTAGCCTCAAGAGCCGTCATGCTCAATACACCTACGCAACTTGCCATAACGAAATTGGATGTCCTATACCCTGAGTGTACGGGTGTAAAGTCTTTCGGCGAATTATCATTAGAGGCTAGAAAATTCATAAGGGAAATCGAAGAAAAGCTTAAGGTTCCTGTAACGTTGATAGGAACTGGACCCAATGTTGAAGACGTAATCGATAGAAGACTTTAAATGTCATATTTCGACCATAAGCTCCCTCTCAATCCCCTTCTCCGGATATGGGTAGACAAGGATCATCTCTGGGTTGAAGAATACCTTAACTTTTTCACCTACTTTTTTAACGCCTCTATCTACCGGGTGGTTTATAGTCATGGTTTCACCGTTTTCAGTTCTTACATCGTATCGGTAGTATTCGCCCATGAATCTTGCCCTCACAATGGTTCCAGTTAAAGAGTTATCTTGTTTAACGTCATCTGAGGAGAGCTCGAGGTTTTCAGGTCTGATCGCTAAAACAACGCTATCTCCTTCTGAAAAGCCTTTAGCGTGTAATTCGATCAACTGACCGCCAGTGAGGCTGACTAAGATCTTCTCTCCAACCACTTTTTTGACCACCCCTCTCATTATGTTGACTTTACCTATGAAGTCCGCTATGAAGAGTTTTTTTGGACGCCAGTAGAGGTTTTCAGGTGTATCGAAGTCTTCGACAATACCGCTTCGCATAACGACTATCCTATCCGCTACAGTTAATGCTTCTTCTTGATTATGCGTTACATGAATCGCCGTTAAATTCAAGTCTTTAACAACCCTCCTAAGCTCGTACCTTAAACTCACCCTTACCCTAGGGTCTAAAGCTCCTAAAGGTTCATCTAGGAGTAGAAGTTTAGCTCCAGCAGCTAAAGCTCTAACTATGGCGATCATTTGAGCGATTCCTCCACTTAACTCGTAGGGGTAAAAACCACTGTATTCGGCGATTTTTAAGATATTCATGAGCTCTTTAGCCGCTTTATAAGCCGTATCTCTATCCATACATTTAACGGTTGGACCATACGTTACGTTGCCCCAACCATTCATATGGGGGAATAGTGCTATATTTTGAAAAACGAAACCGACTTGCCTCTCCTCAGGAGGCTTATAAGTAACATCCTCCCCATCTATGTAAACGCTTCCACTATCAGGTTGTAAAAGCCCGGCTATTATTCTTAAAAGTGTAGATTTACCGCATCCACTTGGACCGAGTATGCATACGTACTCACCATTTTTAATAGTTAGGCTTACTCCCCTAAGAGCATGTACATCTCCAAACTTTTTAGTTATATTCACAAGCTTTACTTCAGGCATTGGGAAACCCCTCTTCAGACATCCTTAGCTTCAACCTACACATTATGAAACACCCGCTATCTCAGCTATGGCTGCTCTTAAACCACCCTTTGGGCATGGGAAGAGATAGACTTTACTCGGATCTATTGATAGCGAGACATACATGCCATTCTTAAAAGAATCTTTATCCGTTTTAACCTGCACTCTTAACCCATTATCGAGGCATACGATGAGCCTCTTATATTTGAATGAAAAGATGGAGTCTTCAATCTTACCTGTAAGTCCACTGCCAGTTTCTTCGATTTTAAAATCTTTCGGCTTCACTCCAACTATAACGATCTCCCCCTCCTTAAAAGAACCTTTCCTAGAAGACCTTAGCTTAATATTTCCTATGTCAATGACTATACCATTCTCAGAAACCTCTTCCACAACCCCCTCCATAAGATTCATATCGGTCATAAATCCTGCAACGAAAACGTTTTCAGGCTCTTCAAGTATTTCAAACGGTGTTCCAATTTGAACGACTTCTCCCTTATTTATGATGGCTATCCTATCTGCTAATGCTAAAGCCTCTTCAACGTCGTTCGTCACGTGTAACGCTGTTAAACCGAGCTTTTTAACGAAATCCCTAAGCTCATACTGAAGCTCTGATTTTATCTTAGCGTCAAGCTGACTTAAAGGCTCATCTAAAAGTAGTATGCTTGCGCCCGTCACTATGGTTCTGGCTAATGCCACCCTCTGTTGCATTCCTCCGCTCAGCTCCCTAGGATATGAGTATGCTCGATCGTCTAAGTGCATCAATCTTAAAACTTCTAAAGCTCTACTTTCAGCCTCTCTTGAATCGTAGCCTCTAACCTTTAAACCGAAGGCTACATTCTCTAAAACCGTCATGTGGGGGAAGAGTGCAAAATTTTGGAAAAATAGGGAAACGTTCCTCTCCTCCGGTGGATAATCATCAACTCTAATACCGTCTATGTAAATTTCACCACTATCTTGCTTTAGAAGACCAGCTATAATCTTTAAAAGGGTTGTTTTCCCCGCTCCAGTAGGACCGAGTAAGACTACATACTCACCGTCTGATATTTCTAGGTTTACATTCTTAAGAGCTGTAAGACTTCCAAACTTCTTCGAAACGTTGGATAGCCTTAAACTCCCCATTTTTACAATAAAACAAGTGCGGATAGAATATTAAATTCTTCTCCTCCTGCTGGCGGCTCTGAAAACCACCACCATTATGGTGGATATGGCTATCAGATAAGTTGATGTGAATAAGGCTGCGGGTATAGCTAGCGACTCCACCATATTGACGACTAAAACAGATATAGGGACGTCGGCTCCCATAACTATCATAGCCGCACCGGTTTCTCCAAGAGAGTGTGTAAAGGATAGAATGGCTCCGGTTATTATACCCTCCTTAAGAATGGGTAGGCTTATTTTCTCGACAACGTAGTAGGGGTTTGCTCCAAGAGTTCTAGCAGCCCCCTCATAGAGTTGAATATTAGATCCTTCGTAGACTGCTATAGTGGTTTCAACTATTACCGGTACTGAGAAAACTATCTGTGTTAATATTATAAGCCAAATGCCTGGTGTTAGTAGTCCCAGAAACTTGGGACCCCAGAGGAGGAGCATAGATAAACCTAAGGCGGAGGAAGGCACTACCAAGGGGATTTTAAGCATCGCTCTCAGAATTCTGCCAAACTTGTATCTATCAATTATGTAGACTAGCGGTATGGATAGGAAGACCGATATATAAGTTGATGTGAAAGCCGATAGGAAAGATACAGCCGTTGACCTAAGTATTGCTGGGAAGCAATTGGGAGGACCGAAGAGCTGATAGACTACGCTTCCCTCAACCCTCCCAGTATATGGATCTTTAAACATGTAGTCGATGACGGATTCTACGACGACTACAATCGGCATGATGGTTAAAATGAACAATAGAGCAATGCATACTCCATAGAGGATGTTTTTAAAGCCTCTTTTAGAGAATTTAGCCTCAAACTTTATGAGAAGTCTTTCAAGGGCTTTCCCAGAGATTAGAGATGGAGGTTTAACGACTCCTCCTTTAACGCCCGTTAGAAGCAATTCAGTTGGAAGTATTATCAACCAAGTTATGATAACTAGTATTAGCCCTAGAAATGCAGCGACTCCGAGTTTAAATTCAAACTCCCATTTTACAACGGCTACTGCTGCTGTTAGCCTAACACCCGCTACAATCATCGTTGCACCAGTCTCACCGAGGGATCTTGCAAATGCAAGTACAGACCCTGAGAAAACTGCCGGAAGTAGTTCAGGCATTAAAATTTTCCTAAATGTCGTTAGAGGGTTTGCTCCAAGAGTTCTAGAAGCGTCTTCGTAAATTGTATCTATTTCTACAAGCTTCGCCTGTACTGTTCTGACAACATATGGTAGTGTTAGAGTTACATGTACCATGAATAGGACGATCGGTACATCTATAAACGGTAGACTCGACGTAATACTTAAAACCCCTCTATTTAAGTTAAGCCATTTACCTATTCCAGATATGGTCGTCCAGGTCAGTAGTGATGCAAAGCCGAAGCCGGAAGTTGGTATGACTAGTGGTAGGGTGACGAACGTTTCAAGCAGTAGTTTGCCTGGAAAATTGCTTCTAGCTAATATGAAAGCCAAGGGGATGCCCAGTAGAATATCTGCGAGAACGGTTAATGCCGATAGTTTAAAGGAGAATGCTAATACTTCTGCAATAAATCTCAGGTTTTCATCTCCTATAAGTGGGTTTTCGAAAACCTCGTACCTAATATCATCCATATAAATTAGTGGAAAAGACGCCAGGAAAATCGTTGGAAGTAAAACTAAGATTGTAAACGCTAAGAGAGTTGAAGTCAGTACCATAATCCTTAGAATTTTCCAAGTATTCCCCATGCTATCTAGCCTCTGCCTCTAAGTTTAACCCAAATTGTGAAAAGGCCCTCCAGTACCTCTCCACTTGGAGGCATATGAACAGTTACATTCAATGAATAGCTTACGCCATTTTCAGGACTGAAAACCTCATGGCTAAGAGCAATATCCTCTCTAACTGGTCTAAAACCATGTTTGACAGCTCTCTCCTGAGACTCTTTACTAAGGAGATATTCGATGAACTTCTCGGCGACCAGTTTTTCGTCTTCACTAACCCATGGAGCATTCAATATTGCAAATGGATGGTCGTTGAGAATTGTGCCATAACTCGGGTATACTGCTACAAGTCGATCTCTCCATCTCTTAAAGGCTTCATCAGAATTATCGATTACAATGTTCTCGTAAGCTGAGAAGACTGCTAAAGCGGACGGTCCGTTTTCAACGGCCCATCTTCCGAAGAAGCCAGTACTTTTACCGTAGTATATTACTCTAGATTCTATCGTGCGGACTATTTCTTGAACGGTCGTATTGACTAGGTCTTTCAAAGTCAATTTTTCAACAGGTTTTCCAGAGGCTTCAGCGATTTCAAGTAGAACTGTTGTAACTCCTCCATTACTCAACATCGGATCTGGATAACCGTAATTGAATTCAACCCCCTCCTTAATCAGTTTGTAGAGGCTTAGAAAGCCCGTTATGTTATACTTTTCAAGGAAGGACTTCCAAGTAATTATGACGGTTGGTGTTATTAGTACTGGATGCCATTCTCCTACGATGTCGTAGTTGTAGCCGATCTTCCTCCACTTGTAGTTTAAGTAGGGTATCCATATGCTTGACGCCGGGCTCCAAACTACTGGTTTTGAAGAGCCGTGAAGTATGAGGTTTACAGTTTCATGTGAGCCTGCAATCGTAGATTCAACCTTAACAGTATACCCATAGTTGTCTTTAAAGTATTTTTCAAATAAGGGTACAACCTCCTCCATCCAACTCTGCTTCTCGCTCGTATACAGTACCCTGAGAATGAGAACTTTCTCCATTGGTATCAGATTTTTCAAAGCTCTAACGGAGAAAACGGCGGCTATTAATGTGAAGAGTAGAAAACCTATTAGAATTCCAACTAAAAGTAGGAGGTACCCCTCTGATGGAATTACTCTTCGGCTCTTTTTAGACATAGTTTTTCACTTTATGGGAATTAAGAGTTATTTAAATAACTTTAGCTTTTCTACTTTAAAATGTCTCAGATTCTAAATTCGGAAGTATCGATTGGCCGTACGTTGATATAAGTAACTTTTTTAGAACCTTAAATCAATTATAGTTGTGATGTGTGTTGAGTGGGGAACTATTGGAGTGGCTTCGTAGGAGACGTAAAGTTTCAGCCATAGAGCGTATGGAGGCTCACCTCGAATTGACCGTGGATTGCGTAGAGTCATTATATGATGCTGTAAAGGCGTCTATAGGTGGTTTGGAAAATCCTCTCCAGAAGCTTAGGGAGCTATCTCATAAGGAGATGGAGGCTGATTATACGAGAAGGGCGATTTTAAACGAGCTATCTGTAAGTGAGCTGATGCCGGATGATAAGGCTGCTTTAATGGATCTTGTTAGAAGAATAGATTGGATAGCGGATTGGGCTAGAGAAGCCGGTAGGTTGATGTCTATTATACACATGGAAGGGCTTAGTGAAGAATTGAAGATTATGATTTCTAAAATGGTGGAAAGGATTAAAGAGTGTACGTATAATGTGAAGAATACTGTCTCACTACTTCTATCTGATGTTGAGAAGTCTCTTGAAAGTGCCGATAGAGTTGAGAGATTGGAGGAGGAGGTAGATGACATCTATGAAGAATGCCGTAAAACATTTATAAAAACGGGCTCCTGTGGAAATGTCACGCTTGGTGAGATGATAATGATCGCTCAATTTTTAGATGCTCTTGAAAACATTGCAGATTGGTGTGAAAACACAGTCGATCAGGTGAGGGTTATAGCTGTTAGAGTCTCTAGACCGGAAGGGTTGAAATCCGCTAAGCGTTAGCTGGGGGCTCAAAGTATAGCTGGATGATTAAAGCTCTATGATTTAACTATTTAAGGGGCGGAAGCTTAAGATTAATTTAAAATTCACTGCTAAGCTGGAGGGTTTATTATGAGCGAGAGGACTATGGGGTTTCTACTGTGTTTTTTAAGCATAATAATAGTAGTGGTTTATACGTGGATGTTATTTCTATCGCCGTCTAACTGGGAAATTATGAATAGGCAGATCAGCTGGTGGGCTTTAGCAATACCAGTTTACATTATCGTCTTGGTATTCTGGGCTATTCTAATATGGATTGGCTGGGCTATGGCAACCACTAAAGCTCCTCCACCACCTATATCTGAGGGTAAGAAGGAGAGTTAGCTACTGGCACCCACTATCCAGTTTTGGCCTGGTTTTCTGTTTAAAACAAGGCGTTTGATGTAGTTGCTTTTATTTCTAATTCTAGGTGGTGGAAAACTCTTAGGTTTAGCGGGTATTTTAGGAGTTTGACTTCTAACCTTACCTGCTTTTGTGAGACTTCCGTGAGTTGGCATATCTTACACCTAGTTTAAAGGTGTTCTGGAGATTTAAAAACTTAACCTAGTTTTATGTAGATGCGTGTTCATACAACTTTAAACAGTTGAATATTTATGAGCAGTCGTATGAAGTAGGCTTTTTCTCTCAGAAAATGTGGATGAAATATGATCTTAAGACATTTATATTGTTGAAATTCTTACTCTCTAAGGCTGATGAATATACGGCAGTATAATGGGTCCTTAGAGGTTGAAGTAGTAAATTTGAGGTTTCCGAATCCGCTCATCCTAGCCGCTGGTATACTCGGCTTAACAGCGCCACTGCTTAGGAGGGCTGTAGACTCAGGTGCAGGTGGTGTGGTTACAAAATCCATAGGTCTTAAGCCACGGGAGGGTTTTCCAAATCCTACGATAGTCGATTTAGGTTTTGGCCTCGTAAACTCTATGGGTTTACCTAACCCTGGACTACAAGCGTTCATAGATGAGTTAGAGGAGCTTAGAGGGCTGAAGGTTCCCATAATATTGAGTATTTATGCCTTCTCTGAGGAGGAGTTGGCAATTATGGGGAAGATGATTTCAGAGCTTAAAACGGTTTCAGCGGTAGAGCTTAATGTTTCATGTCCGCATGTAGGAGGAGTTTCTGAAATAGGTAAGAATCCTGGTCTTGTTAAGTCCTATGTTAAAACACTTAAGGAGAATTTAAACGGTAAGCCAGTTTTAGTGAAACTTACGCCCAACGTTTCAGATATAACATTGATAGCTGAGGCGGCTGTTGACGGGGGGGCCGATGCGTTAACAGCGATAAACACGGTTAAGTCCATGGTTATAGACGTAGAAGCTGGTAGGCCTGTATTAGCTGGAGTGTTTGGAGGATTATCTGGGCCGGCTATTAAACCCATAGCTTTACGATGCGTTTACGAGATAGTGGAGGCGCTGGATGTCCCCGTATTCGGATGTGGCGGCGTAGAGACGGCACGAGACGTTATAGAGTTCATTATGGCGGGGGCTGTGGCGGTTCAAATAGGTTCAGCCATAGCTAGAAGAGGTTTAAGGGTTTTCAGAGAAATTTCAATAGAGTTGAAGAAGTTTATGGAGGCTAAAGGGTTTAAATCGCTGGAAGAAATTAGAGGTTTAGCTCATAAGAAGTGAATCGCTATGAAAAACGTTAGAAGGCTTGTCGAGATTGAGGAGATTGTAGAGGAAAACCCGAGGGTTAAAACCTTCCTATTCAGAGAGAAGCTCTGCTCTAAGGCTAAACCAGGTCAATTTCTAATGGTCTGGATAATTGGCGTAGATGAAATTCCGCTAAGCATTTCGAGGGTGGGAAATTTATGTGCTGTAACCGTTGCTAAGGTTGGTGAGGCTACGGAGGCTATGCACAGGTTGAAGGTTGGAGATAAGCTGTACGTACGGGGACCTTACGGTAATGGGTTTAAAGAAGTGGAGGGTTCCATAGCTATTGTAGCGGGTGGTGTTGGATTAGCTACACTATTCCCTCTAATTGAAAAACTTAAAAGCTTAAATTGTAAAATCGATGCATTCGTAGGCTTTAGAAGCGTATCTCATGCATTCTGGATCGATATGCTGACCAACATTGTTAATGGTAAGCTTATAATTTCAACGGATGATGGAAGTCTAGGTGTTAAAGGCTTAGTAAGCGAAGTATTTAGAGAATACATTGAAAATTTTAAGCCTCAATATGATATGGTTTATACATGCGGTCCACCGGCTATGATACGTCAAATCTTCCAGCAGTGTGAGAAAGTAGGCTATAAGGTTCAGGCGAGTTTGGAAGCATATATGAAGTGTGGAATAGGGATATGTGGAAGCTGTTGCCTAGGTCCTTACAGAGTTTGTAGTGATGGCCCAGTCTTCTCAAACAACCAACTAGCTAAAATGCCAGAGCTAGGTGTCTACAAACGCGTCTCCAGTGGGTTAAAAATACCAGTTCAATGAGTGTTTTATAATCAGTAGGTTTAAATATGTTTCTTAAACCTCTCATTAGTGTTCATGGAACCTTTAAAGCGTACGCTCTTAGAATTGCTTGAGAAGGATTTGGAGTTCCGCTATGCTGTGGCGGGATATCTGGGGCTATCTGAGGTTTTAAAGAGGCTTGACACAATAGCCGAAGAGCAGAAGAATCTGAGGGAGGAGCAGATTAAGTTTAGAGAAGAACAGGTTAAGATATGGAGTGAAATCGTAGCTCTCAAAGAAGAACAGGTTAAACTTAGAGAAGACTTCAACAAGATGCTTGCTGTGATCGATAGGATGGATATTAGGCTTAGTAGGGTTGAGAGAACTCTTGAGAAGCTTACCATCGATGTGGAGGATGAGGCTAGATCTGTGATTAAGCATAAGCTTATGTAAATGGGTGTAAATGTGAATTTAACGTTATCCTGAGATGGTTAGGGAGAAGATGATACTTACTCTCTACGTTTCTCTACCAATGGTGGCTCTCATAAACGAGGCTAGGAAGAAAGGGATATGGCTTTTAAAAGCTACTGAAGAATTCTATAGGCCTGAAAATATGTTTCTTAAAGCGAGATCGGGAATTTGAAACATCTCGTTTAGGGGAGGAGGATTCTTAAAAGTCATGCTGAAGCTTTTAAACGTTAAATATTTATTCCTCCTACAATGTGAGGTTTGGGTCTAAACGGAATGGTTAATCAGCGTCCTCAATTTCTGAGATGAGTCTCTTACATAGTTCATATGTTTTAGTTGCTCTTCCCGTTGCGTCTTCTGCGTCTTCCTTGCTTATAACCTCTTCAGGCGATAGGAAGGCCTCTTCCCCTCCATAAAGGCTTATTTCTCTCTTTTTGACGAGAATCTTGCTTGATTCGCGTAAAAACCTCAGCTCGGCTCTAAACCATTCTGGAAATCTCTCCTTAACGTCAACCATAACGTCTGAAACGTCGTGGATTTTTGGATACTCTACTCCCACAGCCTTTAAAACAGCCTTAAGAGATAATTCTACACATTCTTGGCTTAACCTTACAGCATATGGATAGTTGCCTTCGAGGAAGGCTTCTCTAGCATCTTTAAGTCTAAACTCAGCCTGCCGAAGATAGGCTTTTGCGATCTTAAGCAACTTCAACTTTTTCACCAAACTTGTAGTCTGGCTTTAAGTCCCAGTACCAGCGTCCCTTATCCACAAATACTTTTCTAGCACCTTGTTTCAGCAACCTTTTCTTAAGCTCTAGCAATACAGCTTCGAGGAAGCCATTCCTATCATAGAGAATCGCTGCTTCATCCGTTAAATCTAAAAAAAGCAGAGGCAACTTTTGAGCTTCATTCCTCCTTAGAGGATAGAAACTGAGTGAAGTATATATACTATGTCTTCTAAGCCACTTAAACTCTTCCTCGAGCATTTCTTCCACGGAATACAACTTCTCCATCCTCGAAGCTAAACTCCCCTCAAATGAGTCTGAAATTAGGAGGATATCGACATCGCTGCACTTGGATGCAGATCCGCGGGCAACAGAACCATAGACGGCAAAAGACTCTAAATCCATCATTTTCAAGAGAACTTTAAGACAATCAAGTATAAGCTTAAGATAGCCTTCAGAAGCAATCCTATTCACACTCTTTACAACTCCAGAAGCTAAAAAGACGAAGTTCTCAGGGTCTAGAAGTCTGTAGAGTCTGGGTTTTCCACGATCAAAAAGCAACAGAATCCTCTTAGAATGAAGCTTACTAAAGGCAACGGAAAGCCTATTTGCATCAAATGACAAAAAATCCCTAGCTTCTGAAAAAGTAAACAATTCGCAGCCAAACCTCATATAGAGTTTAGAGTAGCACTCGCCAAGCCACTTAGAAATCCACACACTCAATCCTGATAAAATAAAAACCTTAACAATTTATTAAGGTTTTTCCATCTTATCTTTACCTCAACGTCTCAATAGGGTCTTAAATTTTAGACTTAACAATCGATCATCAAGAGATAGAGTAACAGGCTGTGGAATGGGTCATTCCGAAAAGAAGCCTTTAGACAAATTTACTAAGATGATTAGAGGATGAATTAAAAACTTGTATGGATTTTGTATGGCTCTTTGTATGGAAAATTGTATGGATGTTACTATGGATGTTCGACCCCCCAGGTCTCCTTTGCGGGGTAAACCTCTACTGGAAAACGGCAATTCTGAATTTTAATTTAAAGGCTTATAGGGGGTTGGCTGTTCCTATAATGTTGGATTTGGAAGTAAGTTTCATGGGTGGATTTAACTTGTGTAGATTTATCCTTTAAAGTGAAAGTTTTTTAAGAGCTTTTCTAAGGATGTGTGAAAGGGGTGTACTCTTATCCGAAGCGTATATGAGGTTTTAGATAAGGTTTCATTAAGTAGGTTTCACTATAGCGTACTTGTAGTGTGTTCTCTCGTATATGGGTTGACTGGTATGGACGTTATGTTGATAGCCGCTCTAGTGGGACCTATAGCTAGGGAGTGGAGGTTAGACGTGATTACCGTGGGCAATTTAATGAGCATAGGGTACTTGGGGATGTTTATCGGAGCACTAGTATTCGGTAGGTTGGCTGATGTTATTGGAAGGAAGGCGGTTCTCGTGATCGTACTATTTCTTGAAAGCGTATTCACAGCAGCTTGCGGTCTTTCTCAAGACGTCTATACTTTAGCCGTTTTAAGGTTTATTGCTGGAGTTGGGCTTGGAGGAGCTCTTCCACAGCCTGGAGTGTATGTTTCAGAGTATATACCTGTTAAATATAGGGGTCTTTTTCTAGGGCTTGTTGAAGCTTCTTGGGTTTATGGAGCTTTACTGTCGCTACTTATCCCGTATTTTGTGCTTCCGAGTTATGGATGGAGGGTGGCGTTTTTCACTGCTATAACTCCGATTATACTCGTACCATTGGTCGCGTTCACGCTCCCCGAAAGCATACGTTATCTACTTAAAAGAGGTGATATTGATAAGGTTAAGAGTATTATCGTGAAGTCTAAGGTGGCTTCTAAAGTGGAAGAGATAGACTTTAGGAAAGACCTTTTGTCAAAGGTTAAGAAATACACGGTTAAAGACCTGTTTTCAACCACGTATTTCAGTAGAACTGTTTTATTATTCATCCTCTGGGGGGGCGCTCGTGTACACGTATCATGGTATATTCCTTTGGCTTCCGACGATTTACGCAACTAGATTCAACTTGAAAGACGTGACTTCGATCTGGTGGACCATAATCGTAACGCTGTTTCAAATCCCAGGCTACTACTCAGCATCCTATCTACTCGATAAGATAGGGAGGAAGAAGGTTCTCACAATATATCTTGTGGGAGCAGGGCTTGGATCTATGCTTCTAAGCCTGAAGACCGATTTAACATGGATCTTCACATTCAGCTCTGCTATTTCATTCTTCAATCTAGGAGCTTGGGCTGGATTATACGCGTACACGCCGGAGCTTTATCCAACAGAAATCAGGGGGACGGGCTCCGGTGCAGCCGCAAGCTTTGGTAGAGCCATGGGGATACTCGCTCCATCTATAACAGGCTACCTCTTCGCTACAAGTGGGCTAATCGGACCGTTTACGGTATTCTCGCTCATACACATATTCGCGGGTTTATCCGCCCTATTCTTTGGCATTGAAACGATGGGGAAGACTTTAGAAGAAGTTTCCGAGGTCTGAATAGAAGATTACATTCTTCCCTTTCTAAGAAGAAGGTAGGTTAAAGCTCACTACTTTTAAACGTTTTAACGTATTTACTGGCGGCTCTGTAAAGTCTCTCATCATCTGTAACCAGGTCTAGGTTGTTTTCTAACGCTACTTTGATGTAGGAAGCGTCATAGAAGGTTAAGCCCTCTTTTAGAGCAATCTCTAGAGTTGTCCGTACATCTCTATTTCTAAGTCCCTTCATCCTACCATAGACTTCAATTAATGCATTCAACACTATAATGGCCTCTTCAATGCTCATAGCCTTACGTAGGTAAGTCATCTTCCATACGGTATTGCCCAGCTCATAGAAGGCTAGATCTAGAGTACAGCCGTTAGTAAGCTTATCCGCCCTATTCTCTCTGCAAATGTTGATTATAGCGGAAGAATCGAAGAGCTTCATCTTTCATCCCTAGTTTCTCTAACTGCTTTAACCCAATCCTCCGCTTCAATCCTCCTCATGATCCCGCTTGCTTTTTCAAGATTCTCTCTAAGTTTCTCATTCATTTTCCTTTCAACTTCATCCTGCAAGGCCTTTCTGATGACTTTAGATGGCTTAATTCCAAGCTCTCTCAATTTCTCTCTAAGCTCTCTAGGGATTTTAGCGGAGACTGTTACATACCCCATCTTATACCACTGAGAAATACTACTTTATAGTTAGGATATAAGAATTACTACCGAATTGCAAGCAACGAGTAAGCTCTCACCCATATCGCTGAGTTTTCATGTGAACTGTTGCAATAGCGATCACGTATACATCTAAGGATGAAATTGAAAGTAAAAGCGAATCTAAGCCTTGATTGTCTTCTTCGCTATTTTAAATGTTCTCTCGGCTAGTTCAGATATCTTACTGCCACCATAGCCGACCACGTAGCTTTCAACCGTATCGTTTAACGGTTTTATCCATTTCTCAGGTAAAGCCTTTGCACCTAAGATTACGCCGACTATTGAGCCGACAGTGGCGCCGTTACAGTCTGTATCCAATCCGCCCATAACGCTTATCGTTATGCTTTTCTCGTAATCTCCTTCACCGTAGAGTAAGCCCATCAAAACTATGGCAGCGTTGTTTATCGTATGTACTGAATGATAATTTCCATACTTCTCATATATCCTGCTCAATGTATCCCTCCAGTCGTCAAATTTGTCCCTCCAATTTAAGACATCTTTCACAGCTTCGGCAAGTCTGGAGTTCCTTGGGATTACGGAGAGTCCGGCTTGCACAATCTCCTTAACATCATCCGTTGCAAATGCAGCACTTATCATAGCACTTACGAGCATCTCACCGTATATGCCGTTTTTAACATGTGAAAGCCGCGCATCTTTATACGCTAGTTCAGCAGCCAACTCCGGATTTCCGGGCGCCACGTAACCCCACATATCAGCTCTAATCTGTGCTCCAATCCACTCCCTATAAGGATTCATATACGTCGCAGTTTCAGGGGGAGTTAAACCGTTAACGAGATTTCTATACGCGGCTCTCTCAGCTGTATAAACCTGCCAGTATGGGAGAAGTGTAAGCCAAGCTTCACCAATATTCACGGTTGTAAACTCTAATCTGTAATGCTCTAAAACGTAGAGGTTTAGTATCGTGTAGTCTATATCGTCGTCTCTAGCTACACGGCTTATCTGTCCACGTAAAACGCCTACACCAGTCTGCTTGAACGCGTATTCCGCCTGAGAAACCCTATCTCTCAACCACTTTGGCGCATCATCGGGCATGTCACGTATAGGTGGGAAATAGTTGTCAAGTGGATAGGCGTTTGCAATACGTAGCCAAAGTTCAACTTGGTTCTTATTAAAACCTTCAACGGGCTTACCGAGCATACAGCCAGCACAACGTCCAAGCCAACCACCGTAGATCTTATCTAGAATTTCACCATCCGATAAAGTCAGTTCAAATCTCTTAGGATGCCTAGGCCGTTCAGCGATAATCGAATTTAAATCTGAGGGCTCAACATATGGAAAATCGGCTTTTAAGGGGCAGTTTTCCAAATCCCTGAGAATGTTATTTAAGTCTGAAATAGAAGGTTCTCTAATTCTTGAAAGCTTCTCTTCCACATCCCTGGTATCGTAGCCCTCCTCTCTCTTCTGTACGACTTCATCAAACACAATTCTCTTAAACTCTTCGAGACGCAGACCAAACACCACTAAAATATTCGCAATTCTAAAGGAAAAGTTTTCAGATACAATGGGATGAGACTACAAGGATTTAAGTTAAACTCTAAAGCTATAGGAGGTTTAACCTTCGTAAACCCTCTAAAAGCTTAACATTAGCTATACTGTAGAAGACAAGCCTACCACTTTTCCTCTCCCTTATCAACCCGGCGTTCTTAAGTATCCCGAGATGGTGGGAGGCAGTAGGCTGAGTTAAACGTAAAACAGACATCAATTCGCAAACGCACATTTCACCTCTAACACTTAGAAGCATTAGAATCTTCAACCTCGTCTCGTTGGCTAAAGCTTTAAAAAGCCTACTCCTCTCGCCAATTAAAACATCATCGAAGATAACGCCAACATCGGTTTGCTCCAACGTCAAACGTCCACCCTCCAAACTATGAAATCTACTCATTTATATGCCTTTAGCGAATCATCAAAACATTTAAATATTTCGATATTTTTCTAGGAGAAAAATCTGGTGGCAAGATATGACTGAAAAGCCGCGGTTTATAATGTGCATATGCACAGGTGAATGTCCTGGTTTCAGTAAACTAGACTTGTGGAAATTGATAAACTTCATCCGAAACGAGCTCGATGTTGAATATGCAATAGTACACCCGCAGCTCTGCGTAGACGATGGGGATAGATTCTGGAGGGACTATCTGAAGGAAGGTAGAAAAGACATTGTGTATATAGTCGGCGGATGTGACCCTAGAATGCAGAAGAGGCTATTCGGTGAAGCTTTTAAAGCGAAGGGATTAGACATAGAAAAGCAACTGATCTCATTAGACTTAAGAAACATGGATACGACTGAAGCGATGAAGAAGGTTCAAGAAGCAGTCAATAAAATCCTTGGAAAACAGTAAAATGCTTCAAGGATAAGGACTGTATTCTTCTAGAGGTGTGAGGCGATGGAAGAGACGTACATGGGAATTCCTAGGAGAGAAATTCCATGGTTTCCAAGAATAGACTACGGTAAATGCACAGGATGTTTAACATGTGTTAAAGTAGACCATGCTGCGGGGCATAAAGTCTACGACGTCGATGGGAATCCTCCACGTCCAGTTGTTAAAAACCCCTACGAATGCGTCGTCGGCTGTCAAACTTGTGCTAAAATGTGTCCAAATAATGCAATAGTATTCCCATCTAGGGAAGAGTTGAAAAACATTCTAAAAGAGCTGAGGCTTAAATACTCTAAATAGCGTCAACCTCTAAGCACGCCTTATTTTTTCCTTTCCCCCGTAGCTTCAATAAAAATGTTAGAATAGCCAGAAGACCCATAAAATGCCAATTAATGGGTTAATCTCTTATAGGCGGTGGGATGGTAATTAAAGTCTGAGTTCTGAGAACACCCTTTATACTCTGAACCATTTCAATTATTCCACCTAGATCCTCCATCTTCTCAAACTCAACTTCTATGACGTCGTCAAACTGCCCAGTCACAGCATGGGCCTCCTTAACACCTTTAATCTTAAGCGCATCTTCAGCAATCCTCCATATCATACGCGGCTCAGAGTTTACGAGAATATAAGCCTTCATGCATCCACCCCACATATATCTAATACCGTTAAACTATAAAAGATTAACCGGAATAAGGTAGGTAAACGGTTACCGTAAGCCTTATAAACAACTTCCACATAATCTGTGGAAAGGTGTTTTGGTAATATGGACTCAAGGTACTTAAATTCAAAGCCCACTAATTGGACGTCTACAAGAGTGAGAGAGACATCAGCTGTAAGTGGGATGTGCCCAATATGCATAGAAGAATGCCCATTCATATGTGAAATAGCTCTCTCAGCATTTAGAGGTAGAGAAGCCCTATATCCGGCGCCCTTCCAATTTGGTCGTAGTACGGCTGGAGCGGTTAAAGACTATGGTTTAGACTGGAGCCACTTTAACATTAAGGCTAGGCTTTTAGGTGCAGAGGGTATAAAGCCGGATCCGGATGTAGCACTATTTCCAAACGTTGATGTGGAAACATCTGTTGGTGGAATACCGCTTAGGATTCCGATAATTATCGGCGCATACGGCTCGACTGATGTGGCGAGAGTAAACTGGGATAGTTTAGCGATTGGGGGGTCTCTCTCAGGGATAATAGTTACTATAGGCGAGAACGTCTGCGGAATGGATCCAGAATCAAGAATCGTTAATGGCAAAGTTGTTTATTCGGCAGAGCTTAAGAGGAGGGTTGAAGCGTTTAGAAAATTCTGGGATGGAAAATATGGCAACATTGTAGTGCAAACAAATGTTGAGGATCAGCGCTTAGGAGTAGATGTATATGCAATATCGAGCCTAGAAGTTGATGTTATTGAGAGGAAGTGGGGTCAGGGAGCTAAGGCGATAGGTGGAGAGGTTAGAATAGGCAGTTTAGAGAGGGCTATAACGCTGAAGAAGAGAGGCTACATAGTTATACCGGATCCGGAAGACAAGAATGTTCAAGAAGCCTTCAAGATGGGTGTATTCAAGACGTTTGAAAGGCATAGCCGGGTTGGCATGGTGAATGAAAAGGATTTTATTGAAGATGTTGAGTGGCTTAGGGAGCAGGGCGCAAAGAAGGTTACTATAAAGACTGGAGCCTACAGCCCAGAAGCGGTAGCCTTTACAATGAAGGTTGCGTCAGAAGCGAAGGTCGACTATGTTGTATTCGATGGATGTGAGGGAGGGACGGGGATGAGCCCGATACCCATGATGAACGAGCAGGGAACGCCAACGGTTTATCTAGAGGCACAGGTTCTCAAGTGTGCTGAAATCTTAAGAAAGAAAGGCAGATATGTGCCTGACATAGTTATGGCAGGTGGCTTCATAGATGAAACACAGATATACAAGGCTATAGCATTAAGCAACTTCGGCGATGGACCGTATGTTAAGGCGATTCTAATGGGTAGAGCTCCACTAACCGCCGTAATGAAAGCCTCATACTTCACTAAAATGGCTGAGAAAGGGCTTCTACCAAAACACTTTGAGGAACTATTTGGTAATTCGCCGGAGAAATTCTTCATTAGTGTTCCAGAGCTTAAGGCTATGCTTGGAGAAAGGTTTAAGGAACTTCCATGGGGGGCCGTTGGATTATACACATATATGGATAGAATTAAGGTCGGTTTACAGCAGCTGATGGCTGGAGCTAGGAAATGGAAGCTTAATCTTATTGATAGGAGCGATTTAATAGCCCTATCAGAAAGGGCTGCAAAGGCCACTGGCATACCATTGCCGGAGGAAGAAGATATAAGTCAAATGATGGAGAGCATGCTCTCCTAAGGTGAAGAAGATGCCTCCTTTAAGGTTCTGCCTTGAATGCAAGAATTTTGAGGATAGAATGGAAATAGATGGTAACGTAGTCTGCGCTAGGGGGCATTCTCCAGGAATCAGTTGTCCTGATTTTCAGGATAGAGTGACCGACATCTTTTACAACTACCTTTACTGGAGCTACCTATACTTCACTGGTAAAACTAGTGAGGGAAGAAGGTATTTCGAAGAGAAGTTCTCGAGAAAGCTTTCAAATGAAGAGCTTGCCTACGCAGTTTTAGCAGAATATTTTAATCTAAGGTTGGACTACATGGACTTTTATAGGTGTTGGGGACTCGCTAGAAAAATTTATGGACAGAGGATGCCACGCATAGCAAAAATCTTAGATGCCGCCGTAGAGCGGTTTAATCTTCATGGTGAGAGAACAAATCTGAGGAGGGCATTCTCGGATATGCTACATTTCAAGAAATCTTCCGAGGAGATTGTCAGAGAGATCTCAGTAGGACTCTATAAACTTTAGTTATTCATGAGGCGGGTATTATGAGGGAGAATGAAATAATCTTCAAGAAAGAGCTGGCTCCTGAAACCTACCTAATAAAAGTTAGAGCCCCATTAATCGCTAGAAAGGCTATGCCTGGCCAATTTATAATCTTAAGAGCAAGTGAAGTTTGCGAGAGAATTCCCTTAACGCTCATAGATTGGGATCGAAATGATGGAACCATCACACTGGTCTTTAAGGTCGTTGGAGCATCAACAATGGAGCTCGCTAAATTGAATGTAGGAGATGTTATCCACGATTTAGTAGGCCCATTAGGTAGGCCAAGCGAGATTAAGCATTACGGTAAACTGTGTGTTATCGGTAGGGGGGTCGCTATTGCCGCTGCATATGAAAGGGCAAAGCATTTAAAGGTTGCTGGTAATGAAGTGACGGCTATTATCAGCGCTAGAACATCTAGCCTCCTAATATTCAAGGATGAGCTTAAGGAAGTAAGCGATAGACTCTACATTGTCACAGACGATGGTTCTGAGGGAGTTAAAGGCTACGCTAATGACTTCCTTAAAAATCTTCTTAATTCTGGCGAGAGATTTGATATGGTTTATGTCGTTGGAGCGGCGACACTTATGAGAACGGTTTCGGAAATAACGAAGCAGTATGGAATTAAAACAATCGTAAGCTTAAACTCCCTAATGATCGATGGAACTGGAATGTGCGGATGTTGCCGCGTAACAGTTGGTGGTAAACCAAAGTTTGTTTGCGTAGATGGGCCTGACTTCGACGCTCACCTGGTGGATTTCGAGGAATTTAGGGCTAGGATACATACGTATGATGAGGAAGAAAGTTTAGCTAGAAAATTGGCAAGGGAGGGGTTCCATGCAAAGATTGGAGATTAGGCTTAGAAGAATATTGATGCCAGAAAGGCCCGTTGAAGAACGCATAAAAACATTTGATGAAGTGGCTTTAGGATACAGTGAAGAGCAGGCATTAGCTGAGGCTGCTAGATGTCTTCAATGCGAGAATCCGTTATGCGTTGAGATGTGTCCACTTCACATCGACATACCAGGCTTTATAAAGCTCCTCAGAATGGGTAAATATGAAGAGGCTGATAGAAAAATTCGTGAAAGGAATTGTCTACCCTCTATATGTGGGAGAGTATGTCCGCAGGAGGTATTATGTGCTTTCGGGTGCAAAAATACCATAGGCGATCCGATCAATATAGGGGCTCTTGAGAGGTTTATTGCGGACTGGAACTTGGAAAGAGGCACGTTTAATGTCCCAGAGAAACCAGCTATCACAGGAAGAAACGTGGCTGTTGTCGGCAGTGGTCCAGCAGGGTTGAGTGTTGCTGAAGAGTTGGCAAAGTTAGGTCACAGTGTAGTTGTTTTTGAGGCGCTTCACGAGCCTGGTGGTGTATTAATTTATGGTATACCTGAGTTCCGGCTACCGAAGAAAATTGTTAGGCAAGAAATTGAGCGCATCAAAAAGCTCGGTGTTGAGATAAAAACGAATATCATCATAGGGAAAACTTTAACTATAGATGATATCTTTAATGAAGGGTTTGAAGCAGTCTTTCTAGGGACTGGTGCGGGGCTACCTAAATTTCTAGGTATTCCAGGCGAGAATCTCTGTGGAGTCTATTCTTTAAACGAGTTCTTAATTAGGATAAATCTTATGAAGGCTTACAAATTTCCATATGAGAGTAAAACTCCAGTGAAGGTTAAGGGTAAAGTTGCCATCTTGGGAGCTAGGGGTATGGATGCTGCCAGATGCGCTCTTAGGTTGGGGGCTGAGGAGGTTTGTATATTCTATCAGAGGAAGATTGTGGGCCGAGCCGATGACATTAGGCGTGGAATAGAGGAGGGTGTTAAGCCTGTGCCTGCAACAAAGCCCGTGAGAATAATTGGCGATGAAAAGAAATGGGTTAAGCAGGTTGAGCTTGTGAGGTTGAAGGAGTCGATTGATATTAAGACTGGTAGATCTAGGATGATACCAATAGAAGGATCAAACTTTCTCTATGATGCTGGCACAGTTATTGTGGCAACCGAGCATACGCCGAACACCATAGCTATAACAGGGACAAAAAGAGAAATTAAGATTTCAAATGAGAAGGCAATAATCGCTAACCCGGAAACGTTAGAAGTTGCGCCTGGAATATTCGCAGGTGGCGACGTTGTCAGTGGAGCCGCATCAGTCATAAAGGCTATAGAGATGGGAAAAAGAGCCGCCCAATCAATAAACAGATATTTGAGAAAAATCTGACAATGTCTCTCTTCTCCTCTTATACCCCTATAAGAGGGTTGCTCCAAGTCACCTATCCATGGATACTTGATGTCTAGTAGTGGCTAATACGTCGCTCCACCCATTTTCTCTTAAAGCTTAGAGCTTACCTTGGAGATAAGGTTGATAGAATACCTTGGGGTGCTTTAGGCATATATGGAAAGAATGAAGATGGGATTGCAACAGCTTCTAGCGGGTATGCGTAAGTTTAAATTAGACTTAGCCTCAAGAGAAGACTTATCCGCTTTAACGGAGAGAGCTTCTAAAGCCACTGGTATACCGTTAGCTGAAGAATCTGAATCTGAGGAGATGGAAGCCATACTTTTAGACGGCTAAACCTACGTTTTATTGCAAAGTTAGAAAAAGGAGGGAGTTTTAGAATCCAAGCTTTTTCTTAACACCATATTTCTCCCAGTGAACCTTCTCCTCCAACGGTATTCTACTTCTTGAAGGCGATTCATCTGGATATCCTAGAGATACTGTGCAGAGTACTCTCAAATCTTCAGGCACGCCTAGAAGCTTCTTAATAGGTTCTTCAAATTCCGTATCTACTACGCCCATCCAGCATGTGCCTAAACCCAGTGAGTGGGCGGCTAGCATCAGGTTCTGCGTGGCTACTGCGGCATCTCCATGCCAATACCTGGATACAGGCTTAGCTAAAACGACTATTACGACGGGGCTTTGAGCCATATGTCTACCATACCTATGAATCTCAGCCAGTTTCCTTCTCACATTTGGGTCTTTTACAACTATAAACTCCCAAGGCTGGGAGTTCATAGCGGATGGAGCCCATCTAGCCGCATCAAGGCATTGGATGATCTTCTCATCTTCAACAGGCTTATCCTTGTAACGTCTTATACTACGCCTAGTTTTAATAGCCTCCAATACATCCATATACTGGGCGCCTCACAATAAGGTAGTGTTCGGTGCTTAAAAATTTCAACCTTCTATAGGCTTGATGTAGTCGTTGCACTCTGCTTCAAAACTTCCAACAACCAGTCTATGATGTTTCTCACCAGTCCTCTTATCTAACACAGCCTCCGGTTTACCCACAGCTTCTACAATCTCACCTTTATTGAAAATGCCTGCGTAGAACCCTTCATAGGTTACGATTTCAGTTAAATCTTCAATGAAGGTGCCCCTTAAGAACTCAACGTCGGATACCTTATAGAAGGCTGGCATGAAGTAGGAGTCTTCAACGTCGACTATTGTGGCTTTAATTTTAGCTAAGCCGTTTAAAGGCTTATATATGAAATCCCCATAATGTTCTGAAGAATCGTTCTCGCTTTTCACGGGGTGGATGGAAAACTCCACACCTCCGTAAAATCCTCTATTCCAAACTCTACGGCATATCTCCCAAGCGTCTTTCAAATTCAACCTATACTGTTTAGCTTTATTGTAAACCCATTTATCGAATTCTAAACCTTTAAGCCACTGTATAATCCCATCTTCTCTGAGCTTAATCAGGGTGTTTTTAATCTTAGATGCGTTAACCCTACCGTAGACAGTTAAATCTACATCTGAAAACGATGGATTGTGGATTTTGAGAAGTATGGAGCCTGTTACTCCGAAGCATTCAACCGGTATAACGCTGGCCTTAGAAAGTAGATTCACAAGTTCAATGGTCTTCCTCTCTAAAACATCTAAACGTTCAACGGGCTCCCCGTAGAGCTCTTTCAAACGAACTTCAGGTTTAAAATGCGTCTTAATATTTTCAACAGGTACCGTTATCATCTCCAAACCCATGGCGTCAAGTTCTCCGACGTACTGTGGGAAACTTCTTTTCAAGAAGTTTAAAACCTCCTTCACGGAAACGGTCGTATAAGACTTCAGTATTCGATCGTATCTACGGTCTCTACCCCAAAGCCCTAAATCACTTGGAATATACTTCAAATAGGATATTACTCTATCAGTGGGATGGACGTTTCCAATAACGCAGAAGAACATCCCTTCATACGTTTCTATGAAGTCTCTGTCTCTAAACGTTCTCATAGTGTGAGATTGATATCGGCAACTCTTTATATAAGCGTTGCATAGACTTACTATTCAGAGGTATGAGGCTGAGAGAGGGAGACTTCATAGAAACGCTGGAAGGCTTTATATTCGACGTTAAAGGCTTCTCCCATCCGCCGGATAGGGTGATAGCCTATTTAAGATACGTTCCAGACGATAGTGGTAGTAGGGTTAGACTTGGAGTAAAATACCGTAAGATTTACAGGCTTAAGGATAGGGAGGAGTTCTTGAGGAAGAACGCTCCAATATACATATTCAGAAGCCCCGTCTTCAACATGGAAATGCAGGGGGTCCCACTCGATAGGATTAAACGCATCTACAATCCGCAGTTTAAGGTTAAACAGCTCATAACCATGGGTGCTAGGGATGGGGTTGAAAGGGATGCTTTAGAATTCGTAAAACTTCTATCCGTCAAATCGAAGGTACCTGTAGATAGTATTGGGCTGTCAGGTTCAATGTTGGTTGAGCTCCACAGCGAAAGCTCAGACATCGACGTGATAGTTTACGGGAGGGGAAACTCCCTTAAAGTGTATAGGGCTCTTGAAGAGCTTATGAGTGAACAGGGTGAAGTTAAACCCTACGACTTCAATGAGCTGGCTAAATTGTACGAGTTTAGGTCTCAAGATACGAACATACCGTTTAAAGCTTTTCTCGAAGTTGAAGGTGGTAAGAAGATTCAGGGGAAGTTTATGGGTAGAAGCTTCTTCGTAAGATTTCTACACGATTGGGATGAGATCCGTGAGAGATATGGAGATAAGATTTACGAGCCCGTGGGATTCTGCACGATAAAAGCCGAAGTCTTAGACGATTCAGAGTCCATATTTACACCGTGCAGATACATCATTTCAAACGTTCAATTCCTATCTAATGTGAAAGTAGACCCAGCCAAGCTTAGGGAAGTCTACTCTTTTAGAGGTAGATTCTGCGAACAGGCGAAGACTGGAGACATAATCAGGGTTTCAGGTAAACTTGAGAAGGTCACGGATTTAATAAACGGTGAGTACTGGTTTAGGATTGTAGTGGGGGGAGATAGGGGAGACTATATAATTCCGGAAAACGTTCTAAGAGGCGTATAAGCCTATTAAACTCTACCTGGCGGTTTTCAACTGGTAGAGTTCTTCAAGCCTGCCTATGTCTCCCCTCATGCAGAGTTCGATGGCCTCCGGTAGGGCGTCCAGCAAATCTGATGCAGTCATGTGGTATCCAATCTTCGATGCGACTATATCGCCTGCTAAACCGTTTATAAACGCCGCAGCAGTAGCAGCTCTAAAGGGTTCAACATTCTGGCTTAGAAAAGCCGCGACTACGCCAGTTAAAACGTCTCCAGTACCACCTACAGTCATCCCTGGGTTTCCCGTGAAGTTTAATTTAATACGTGAACCGTCGCTTATGATGTCGATCATGCCTTTAAGCAGTATCGTTAAGCTCATCTTGGCAGCGTTTTCCCTAACGTGAAGTTTCAGATTTTCAAAGTCCTTAGGAGGTTGACCGAATATCAGGGTATACTCGCCTAAGTGGGGGGTTAATACCGTGTTGTAAGCCGCTTTAGACTTGTAAGCCGCATAAGCCTTCAAACCGTCAGCATCTATAACAGTAGGGATCTTCTTAGACCACGCGTATTCAACTATAAGCTTACAGGCTTGGAATGTTTCATCTCTTAAGCCTAGGCCTGGACCTATGGCTAAGCCGGTGGATTTATCGATCAAAGGCTTAAGCTTTTCAAAGTGTTCAGGCTTTAAATACTCCCCTTCAAGTTTAACCGTTATCAGGTTTGGTGAGAAACTTGATATCACGTATGCCGTCTTCTCAGGAGCTGCTACGAAAACGAGGTCTACGCCTGTTCTTAAAGCGGCCATAGCTGTTAAAGCCGGAGCGCCAGTATAGGTTTCACTACCGCCTATAACGAGTAGTCTACCGAAGTCTCCCTTATGCGACTGAGGGGGTCTAGGTTTAACTGCTAGGAAAACGTCGCCGGGACCAGCGTATAGAGAAGCTTCAGGTGGAATGCCGACGTTTACGATTTTAAGCTCACCAACGAGGTTTGGATTGTTTAAAAGCCCCTTCTTAGGCTTATGGAAGGTTAAGGTCAGGTCTGCTTTGACGGATTCACCTAGAACTTCACCAGTATCGGCGTCTAAGCCTGTTGGAATATCGACTGCTACTTTAAACCCCTTAGACTCGTTAAACTTTCTAACGGCTTCTAGTATCGGCTGTTTTAGAAGCCCTTTAATGCCGTAGCCTAAGATAGCATCTATAAGCACGTCGGCCTCTTCTACTTTAAACATAGATGAATCGTAGGCTTCGACAAACTCTACGGAATCCCTCATTTTAAGCAGAGCTTTCAGATTAACTTTAGAAGACTCTCTAACAACGTCTTTAACCCTACCCACTAAGACCACTTTAACCTTAAAACCGTGATACGCCAAGTGTCTAGCGGCTACAAAACCGTCACCTCCATTCCCGCCAGTTCCAGCATACACGACTACTCTACAATTCTTAGGGTTGAACCTAGACGCTACTTCTCTAGCTACGGCGGCCCCAGCATTCTCCATAAGCTGAAGCTCTGAAACACCTAGGTATGCGGCGTTAAGCTCTTCAGCGTACATCTCCCTACTTGTTAAAACTTCCAAAAAGACCCACCTATATCGAGTTTAGACAGCCGGGTGCTTTTAAAGGTTCATGGGGGAGCGCAGTTTTTAAATTGTCAATTTTACCTTAATATGTCTGACCTTTATGGTGCTTGTGGGTTTAATATCGGATACGCACGACAATTTAACAGCCATAGATAAGGCTGTAGAGCTTTTCAACGGTAGGAACGTTAAACTTGTTGTACACGCTGGAGACTGGTGTGCTCCATTCGCGATGTTGAGGTTTAAAGAGCTTAAATGCGGTCTAGTAGGAGTTTATGGAAACGTAGACGGTGAACGTGAGAAGCTTAAAGATAGAGCCTTAGAATTGGGGTTCAAAATAGATATGTTTGAAGAGTTTAAACTAGACGGATTAAACGGCGCGGTCATACACGGCGTAGATGAACGTATTGTTAAGGCTTTAGCTTTAAGCGGCCTTTATAGGATTTTAGTTAGAGGGCATACGCATAAGGCTGTTGTTGAGAAAGTGGGGAATTGCATTGTTATAAACCCGGGTGAGGCATGCGGATATTTAACTGGGAGGAAAACTGTAGCTATTCTGGATTCTGAAACGCTGAGAGTAGATGTTGTTGAGCTGTAGCTGAATATGAAAAACTTTATAATATGATATAACTTGTTTTAATGAAGGCTGGTGATACCTTGCCAGTGCCTGTAGCTATAAATGGTTTTGGAAGGATTGGTAGGCTCTTATTTAGAGCGGCTTTGGAGAGAGACATCGATATAGATTTCGTAGCTGTAAACGACTTAACCGATGCGAAAACGCTGGCGCACCTACTTAAATACGACAGCACGTTTGGAAAAGCACCGTTCGACGTCAAAGTTGAAGGAAACTACATAATCGCTAAAAACGTTAAAGTAGCTGTTTTATCTCAGCCTGATATAACCAAGCTTCCATGGAAAGAACTCGGAGTGTACGCAGTAGTCGAGTCGACGGGTAGATACACTAAAAGAGATGACGCGGCTAAACACCTAGCGGCTGGAGCTAAGAAGGTGCTAGTATCTGCACCAATGAGTCCTGCTGAATCAGCTGACATAACGGTTGTAATAGGTGTCAACGACCACTTATATGATCACGAGAAGCATAACATAATATCCCTAGCATCGTGTACGACCAATGCAGTAGCTCCAATAGCTAAAGTCTTAAATGAGCGGTTTGGCATGGAGTGCGGTTTGATGAATACGGTACACGCTGTTACAAACGATCAGAGGTTGCTCGATATGCAGCATAAAGACCTTAGGAGAGCTAGGTCGGCCGCTTGGAACATAGTTCCTACAACAACGGGTGCTGCTGAAGCGGCTACACTGGCTTTACCTGAGCTTAAGGGTAGGATGACTGGGTTAGCTTTAAGAGTACCCGTGCCCACGGTTTCTGTAATAGATTTAACCGCAATATTGAAGCGTGAAGTAACGGCTAAGGAGGTAAACCAGGCGTTTAAAGAAGCATCTGAAAAGCCTCCGCTTAAGGGAATACTGGGATATACGGACGAAGAGCTGGTGTCTTCAGACTACATCAAATCGCCATACTCTTCAGTCGTAGATGGACCTATGACTAAAGCCATAGGTAGACTTGTCAAGGTCTTATCATGGTATGACAATGAGTGGGGCTATTCGTGCCGTATGGCTGAGATGGTAAAGAAGGTCTGTGATATCGCTGAGCGTAAAGGCTTTTAAATGTGGGGAGTTTAAATGTCGGGAATCCCAACAATCGACAATTTTTATTTTTACGGGAAGACTGTACTTGTAAGACCAGACTTCAACGTACCTATAGACCCAGATTCTAAGAAGATAACTGACGATTCACGTATTAGAGATCACGCGGAGACCATTAGAGAGCTCTGCGATAAGGGTGCTAAAGTTGTTATAATTGCTCATCAGGGGAGACCTGGGGATCCGGATTACGTAGAGTCTTTGAAAGAGCATGCTGAAGCCCTTAGCGCGATATTAGGTAGACCTGTGAAGTATGTACACGATTTATTCGGTGATGAGGCTAAAAACTCTATAAGAAGTCTTAAACCTGGAGATGTTCTACTTCTTAAAAACGTTAGAAGTTTTCCAGATGAGGCTAAGGATAAACCCCCTGAGGAGCATTCAAAGTCTAAACTCGTCCAAGAGCTTGCACCTTTAATAGACGTGTTCGTTTTAGACGGTTTCTCAGTAGCTCATAGGAGTCACTGCTCGGTTGTAGGGTTTGCGCCAGTAAAGCCTGTCTGCGCTGGCAGGGTTATGGAGAGGGAGCTTAAAGCGCTTTCAAAGGTTTTTGAGAAGCCTGAAAAACCCATGATTTGTGTACTCGGTGGTGCTAAGGCGGAGAAAACCGTAACCATAGTTGAATACATGCTTGAGAACAACATAGCAGATTCAATACTGACAGGGGGGCTTGTAGCTCAGCTTTTCCTAGCGGCTAAAGGTGTAAACCTGGGCGCTGTAAACGTTGAAATTCTTAAACGTAAGAAGCTTTACGAGCTCATCCCTCAGGCTGAGAAGCTTATAAAGCAGTATGGAGATAAGATTAAGCTTCCGGTGGACTTAGCCTTAGACGTCGATGGGAGGAGGGTTGAGGTAAAGGTTTCTGAGCTGCCTTCTGAAAAGCCTATATCGGATATAGGTGTTAAAACTGCAGATGCTTATGCGAGGCTTCTGAGGGGCGCTAAATCCATACTTGTAAGTGGGCCGTTGGGAGTTTACGAGAAAGATGCTTTTATAGAGGGGAGTAGGAGGGTTTTTGAAGCCGTTGCCTTAAGTAAAGCCTACAAGGTTGCTGGTGGAGGGGATACAGCGGCAGTCTTGAAGAAGCTCAACCTATACGACAAGTTTGACTACGTAAGCTTAGCTGGTGGGGCATTCATAGAGTATATAACTGGAGCGAAGTTGCCTGGTGTTGAAATCCTAAAACGTAAGGGTTATTGAAAAGTTTTATATTGGTGATCTGCACAATTTATTTTTCGGCTTAAGGAGGAAATAAATGCAGGAAATTTGTAAAGTATGCGGTTTGCCGAAGGACCTATGCGTATGTGGAACCCTCAGTAAAGAGCAGCAGAAGGTTTTAATAAAACTCGAAAAACGTAGATATGGAAAATTAACAACCGTTGTTGAAGGTATAAACGATAAAAACATAAACCTTAGGAAGATCGCTCAAGACCTTAAAACCATATGTGCATGCGGTGGAACAGCTAAAGACAATAAGATAATACTTCAAGGAGACCATAGAGATAAAGTTAGAGATTACCTTACGAAGATAGGGTTCCCAGAAGCCAATATAGAAGTCGAATAACCGTTAAATATTCAAGCCTAAAAGGCTAATGATTGGGGTTCCACGTTTAACTTATCTACTTTTATGTTTCTCTAATCTAGAGAAAATTGTATGTTTTGTTTATAATGTTATATATTGCATGAACATATGGCTATTTAATGACTTTAGCGTTGCTTTCCGTCACGCCCGGTACTCCCACTTAGTCGACTTAATTAGCGAGTGATTCATCCGAATCACTAGAAAGAAGGCTGCAGGCTTGGGTAGAGGCGTCTTAAGGATATGCGAGTATGCGGAGAGTATGGAGGAGGCGCATTCGAGGATAATTAGAGCAATCGACTCTTACACAGAGAACTGGCTGAAACGCTATGGTGTAGAGCCTCCGCAAAACTGTAAAGTAAGATATGCCATCCTTTTCATATCAGGCTACAAGATTGTGGAGAATTTTAGTATAAAAGCGTAATACTTCCCAACTTCATTCCTAAGAGTATAAACCTACACCTGTGGTTGCCGTTGTTATCTGCGAAAATTGATATTACGTATCCCAGTAGAAAACCTGTGGCTACTGGTATACTACCACTTAACTTAAGTGTAAGAAAGCTTAAGAACCTAAGTTGCAACTACCATGACCATATACTTTCACTTATATTTTCATTGGCGTAGGTTGGTGGAAAGCCATACGGATCGAATGGGAATGTTACAAAATGCTAATTGAAGATTATCTTTTGTTGCGAAATCATTAATGCTTTTATTTCTTTAAAGGTATTTTCTTTTGAGAAGTATGCGGGTCGTACTAAAGCTCCGTGATTCTAACGATGACTTAATCAATCTTCCTCAGCAGTATAATCATTTGGTTCAAGCAGCCATTTATAATAGTATCTCGCCGACCCTTTCTAACTTCCTTCACGAAAGGGGCTTTCTATATGGTAAGCGGTCGTTTAAGCTCTTTACGTTTTCTAGACTATTCGGACGTTACAAAAGAAACAATATGAATATATCATTCGAAGGTGAAGTTGAATTGTGGATATCTTCTCCTATTAAAAGATTTGTAAAGGATCTTACTAATTCCATATTGAAGCGCGGTTACATGATTATTGGGAACAATAAATTGAATATAGTGGAGGCTAGATTTCCAAAAGAACCTAAAATATCTAAAGAGGTAAAGATTAAGATGCTATCTCCAGTAACTGTATACAGTACATTATATGCTTCAGATGGAAAGAAGAAAACATACTATTATTCTCCATTTGAAAAGGAATTTTCAAAGTTAATAGATGAAAATGCTAAGAAAAAGCTTTTATTATTGAAACAGAGAAAAATAATATCGAGCTTGGAGATTGTTCCCTTAAGGGTGAGGGAAAGCGTGATCATATTCAAGGGAACGGTCATAAAAGGGTGGTACGGCGACTTTCTACTTAGAGGGCCTATCATATTGATGAGATGCACCTATGATGCTGGACTGGGAGCAAAGAACTCTGAAGGATTCGGGATGTTTGAGGTGGTATAGTATGTTTGAGTCTATCCTCAAGATTGGAGAGCGTTTGAAGGAGCAAGGCATGGGGGATATTCCCATAGAACAGGTGAGAGAGGGGTATGGAGCGAAGATTGTATTTAACATGGACAATCATACGTTGGACTGTGAACTCTTTGAATGTAAAGGCGATATGGCTGAGGAAAAAGCCAAGGAATTCCTGTGGATTGGTAACCCGCGTGGTAATACACCTCATTTGAGGCTCACAACCAATAACCCAAAATATCTACTTGATCCTGAGGAAAAACACAAGTGGAGTATTGGATCTATCTTGAAATATGTTGAGGAAAGAGGTCTCCTCAGCGATAAAGAAATAGAAAAGTTATATCGGTATCTTAGGGATTTAAGAGATTCATTTTTCACTGGCAAGGAGAATTTAATTCCGAAATTTGAAGAAGTTTGCAGTAAGAAGGGGGTCAAACTGAAAGAGATCACATTATGTACGATATCTATAGAGAAAGGCGAGAAGATTATTGACTTAGCTAAAGAGCCAGGCTATTTGAAGCTTCTTCGCCACATAATCAGGTATGAGAAAACTCCTAAATATCCCCTTAGGTATGGGAAATGTCATATTTGCAATAGGGAAGGTGAGGTACTCATCAATCCAGATTATCCTAAGGGGACATTTTTAGGAATCTACGTTATAGATAAAGCTGGTTTCCTTTCAGGCGTAAGTAAAAGTGAAGATTCTCTCTTAAAAACTCATGCCATCTGCTTTGAATGTAGAGAAAAATTAATGCTGGGAATGAACTTTATAAATAAGCATTTATCCGTTAAAGTTGGAGATTTAAATGCATGGATAGTACCTACACTTCTCAGTGAGAAAACCGACTTCGATATTATTGCATATTGTAAAAATCTTTTTGAAGTGGCCAACTCATATAATGGTTTTGAGAAATTAAGAGAAATTGAAGAAAAATTGAGCATAGTATCCAGCAGATTAGGCATCTTTCCCTATATCGTTAACATTATTTTTGGTCAATCTCAGCAATCTCAATTCATATTTCAGGGCCTTATACCGGATGTTCCAGTAACAAGATTCGTTGAAATAAGCAATGTTTCTGGAAAATTGGCGAGGAAAATGGCTAGATATTTCCCGTATTTTGCTAATGGGGTGGAACAATGGTTTATTGGATTTGAAAAAATAAGCAGAATATTTCCTCTTACGAGAGTTGGAGGGAAATACCTTATCGAATTGTTTAACGCTATACTTACTGGTGCCTACTATCCTAAGGAGCATATAATTGAAAGAGCTTTGCTTTATGTGCGGATACATAGGTTTGGAAACTACGGTGGATATAATGTAAGAGAAGTTGATAGAGAAAAAAGAGAGGAGGAGATTTGTAAAGGGTTACTCTTATATAATTTGCTGTTAAATCTTTTAGTTGAGTTAAGGATTATTGATGTGGAAAGGTGGGGAGGATATTTGGCTCTTGAAGGTATTGATAAAAATATTGCTGATTTCTGCAATGAGCAAGGTTACTCTGATTGGCAGATTGGATTATTTTTATTAGGTGTGTTAGTTGGCAGAATTGGTGTTGAACAGTTTAAGAAGGGTGATAGGAAAAAGTCTATTCTCGATAAAATAGACTTTGACGGTATGGCTCCTGAGAAGATTAAGTGGCTTACAAATGTTGTGCTTGAAGGACTTAGGAATTATAGGATACTCGAGTTCAATGAAGCCATTTACGCTCAAGCTAAGAAGCTGATTGACAAAAATATAAATAATCTTAAAAATCCGTTAGATAATACTTTTTATGTACTTTCAGGATATGCCTATTCAACACTTCGTGCGATCACTGGTGGGGGAGAATATGAGCAAGTTACCGAATAGTGAAATACTCCTAATATATGAAGCGAAAAACTGTAATCCCAATGGGGATCCAGATGAGGAGAATAGACCAAGAATTGATCCGAAGACTCGTGTAAATCTAGTTTCCGATGTAAGGTTAAAAAGATTCTTCAGAGACTTTATAGCGACAAGATTTGGCGAGCAATATATTTTCGTTACAAAAGTTTCTGGAAAAAGCGTTAGGGCGGATCAAAGGGTGGCGCTTTTCGGTCATGAAGGCATAGCCCCCGAGGAAGTAGATGTAAAAGTAAAGGAGGTGAAAGATAGGAAGAGAGTAGAAATAGAGAAGCTGGCTGAAGAAGTTCCTAAGCGATGTATAGATGCTAGATTATTCGGTGCGGTTGTACCCATAGGAGCTGGAGAGGGAAGAGGAGCACAGAGAACATTTATAGGCCCAGTTCAATTTACGTGGGGTTTCTCTCTTCACCCAGTAGAAATTGTTGAGTCATCTACTATAACATCTATCTTCAGCGGTAGGGAAGCTGCAGAACAATATGGAACAATGGGAAAAGATTGGCGTTTATATTATTCGCTGATAACCTTTTATGGAGTTGTTAGTGGTAATAGAGCCTTGCAAACTGGTTTAGGAGAGGAAGATTTAATGGTTCTAGATGATATTTTGTGGAGATCGCTAATAACTGAACCTACAACTAGAAGTAAAATAGGAGAGAGGCCGCATCTATACCTGAGGATTAAATATAAAGATTCTGAAACATTACTTGGTGATCTAAGAAGGTTTATAGGCGTCGATATTAAGGAGCCAGTAAGAGGATTTGGAGACGTTAATCCAAAGTTTGATAAGCTGATTGACGTTCTTTGTAAAAGCAAAGATCTAATATCTATGGTCTATGTTAATTGTAGCGAAGAAATGGAGTTTCTGAAAAAAGAGTTAATCAGCAAACTAGGTGAGGGGTACGTCAGGGTTTTGCCTCATAATTTAAGTAATGCTGAAATACAGAGAATAATCGCTCGATACATGGCTTAGTTTTAGGGGCTAAAACATTGATAATTTTTGACCTTACTGGTTATCTTGCACATTTTAGAAAACACTTTTCCACAACAAGTGCTCTTAGTTATACTTTTCCACCAAGAACCACATTATGTGGCTTAGTAGCTGGTATCCTTGGCTATAATAGGGATGAATATTATAAAGAATTTTCTTCTGAAAGATGCAAGATAGCTCTTCAATTAATGAAGCCAGTTAGACGACTTATACAAGTCGTTAATTACTTAATGACGGATGATGAAGCTATTAATTATTTCAAAAGAACACTTAGATGGTGGGGTGAGCCAGCACAGATCCGCTTAGAGTTAATAACAGCTGATGGACGAATTCTATCTGAAATACATTATAGAATATTTCTTCACCATGAAGATGGTTATCTAATGGAGCGTTTAGATGATAGATTGCGCTCAAAAAAGTTTTATTATCCTCCATCCTTCGGCACTGCTAATAACCTAGTCACGCTTACCTATGTAGGTAATGTAAAGGCAGAATTTTTCCAACCTAAAGGAGAAATACGCGTTTCTACAATCATACCAGTTTCAATGGTCAAGACTATAGAACCAGAGAAGGAATTAAGAATTTATAGAGAGGAACTTGTTCCAGCTGACTTCTTTGAGAATAGAACTTTAAGAAGGATGGAGAGTTATATTTATGAAGAATCAGGAAAACCAATAAAAGTTAAAATTGATGGATTTGCTTTTAAATGCAAAGTGGATGGGGAGGAAATAATTGGCACATTCATGTAATATTTTTTACTCTCACCCAAACATCTTTCTCAAGAATCATCTTAGAGATGTTGGTGAGCTCTGTGCTAAGTATATTGAGAATTGTGTATACGATAAAAAACTAATAGAAACCGCTAGATTAATAGGAAAGACGCATGACTTTGCAAAATACACAGACTTCTTTCAGAGGTACTTACGTGGTGAAAAAGTTAAAGGTCGTTTATCTACTCACTCAAGGTTATCTGCAATCTTATCCTCATGGATTCTTAATAGAAGACTAGGTGATCCATTCCTATCTTTAGTAGCATTCCTTTGTGTGGATCGTCACCACGGTTTTATAGAAAGTTTCAGTAAATTGTATGAAATGGTTAAGTTTCTTGATGAACCACTGATATTTCACCAAATAAACTCGATAAAAAGGAACCTTCAATTCATTAAGGATGAGTTTAAGGAAATAGATTTAGAGGATTCATTAGAATTCTTAAGCGATCCAGATAAAGGCATAGATGAGGTTAAAACTGTTTTAAATTGTTCAGACCATCTTCTATGGGATGAGGAGAGCAAATGGAGAAACTACTTCACAATTTTATTATTGTATTCGTCACTTGTAGACGCTGATAGAAAAGATGCTGGAAGAGTTTATGAAAACATCAGTATTGGACGTAGATATGAGAAGCTCTCAACAGGTGTGGTGAAATCTTATCGAAAGGAAAAGTTTAGCGGGTTAAATCGTCCAATAGACGTATTAAGAGAGGAGATATTCGCTCTATCTGAAAAGAATCTAGAACACATCTTATCCAAGCGTCCTCTACCCAAAATAATAACCATTACAGCGCCAACTGGAAGTGGGAAAACGATCCTCGGCTTTTACATCGCTCTAAGAATCCGTGAAGTTCTATCAATAAATGGGGAAAATCCAAGGATTATTTATTCTCTACCATTTATCAATATTATAGAACAGACCTACTCAGTATTCAACAATGTACTTTCACAGCACTTCGGCAAAGTCACAGTTGACATATTGCTTAAACACCACCACCTCGCTTTTCCTGAAGGCAAATTCCAAGGTGAAGATATACCGCTTGACAAAATACTTTTATTAACGGACGCTTGGGATTCCGAAGTCATAGTGACAACATTTGAGCAACTAGTTGGTTCTATTATTGGAAATAGAGGCTCATCGTTGAGGAAACTCCATAACCTCGCGAATTCCATAATAATATTAGACGAGATACAAGCAATTCCACTTGAGAGTTGGAAACTTATACAGGAGGTTTTAACTAAACTTACTAGATTTTTTAACGTAAGAATAATAATGATGACCGCAACAAGACCAGTAATATTCCGTGGAGATTATGAAGTAGTGCCAAGTTATGAGGCTTTCTTTGAGAGATTAAACAGATTTACCATAATTTCGCATGTGAATATGGAAATGTCTCCAGAGGAAGCTGTTAAATTTTTCTTCTTAAAATGGGATGGGGAATCCTCAGCACTTATAGTTCTGAATACGATTAAAACCTCAAAGGTTGTTTATAATGGAATTTCTGCTAAATTAGGGAGAAAAGCCGTTAGACTTGGTTCCACAAATGAGGCGGATGCTATTAAGGATCCATCAAAACCTATCCTCGCCTACCTTTCTACTAGTATAGTGCCTAGTGAACGGAGGAGAAGGGTGAATTTAATCAGAGACATACTGAGAGAGGGTAGGAAGGTTATACTTGTCTCAACCCAGGTTGTTGAAGCTGGGGTAGACTTAGATTTTGACGTAGCTTTTAGAGATGTAGGGCCTTTAGACTCTATTATCCAAGTGGCTGGAAGATGTAACAGAAACTGGAGGCGTGAAGCCGGATCGCAAATGCATGTAATTAGGATTATAGATAATGAGGGGAGACCTGAGGCTGAGAAGATCTATGGGAAAATATTGCCTAATCTTACAATTAATACACTCAGAAAGAAACCTATTATTGAAGAACGGGAAATTTTAAATCTTATAAACGATTATTATGTTAAAGTTTTAGATTCATGCAATGTGGGATCCAAATATCTGGATTACATAAGAAACCTCGCGTATAGTAACTTATCTGGTTTCTCACTCATTAGGGAGGAACCTAAAGTTTCCATATTTGTGGAAGTCAACGATGATGCTGTGGCCGTTTTGGATAAATTTAGGAAAGCATTGAATAACCTCGCATCAATAAAAATGGATGATCTATTCGAATATAAAGCTGAGTTAAGGAAGTTGCGTATTGATCTTGAAGACTATGTAGTTAATGTGTGGCCTAGTGAGAGAGTAAACTCACTAGATGAAATAGTACCGAAAATTGGAATATACCATGTGCCAAGAGATGTATTATCAGCTTATTATGACAGAGAAACAGGTTTTCTTCAGGAAAATGAAGGTTATGGTGAAGATTATATATGGTAAGTGATGAAATCTATATAGCACAAGAACGGGCAATTACAGGTACCCTTATATGGTATTATTTTACGTGTAAAAGAGAAGTTTGGCTAATGAGCCGGGAAATAACACCTGATGAAGACTTCTCCTTGTTGGAGATGGGTAGAGCTGTTCATGAGATGTTTTACCAGCGGATGAAGAAGGAGGTTTCATTAGAGGGGATAAAGCTAGATATATTGATGAGGGAAAATAATGTGGTTTGTGAAGTTAAAACATCTTCAAGGTTCTTACGAGCGGCTAAGTTTCAGCTTCTTTATTACCTTTACAGGTTGGAGGAAATGGGTTTGAAGATGCAGGGTGAGATAAGAATACCCAAAGAGAGGAAGAGAATAGTGGTTTTTCTTGATAAAGAAAATAAGAATGCACTTATGGATGCATTGAATGAGATAAAGAAGATAATTAACGCAGAAAAGCCACCAGAGCCTATTAGAATTCCTTATTGTAGGAAATGCGCGTATAAAGATTTCTGTTGGGTTTGATATGAAAAGGAATCTCTTCATTTTTAGTAGCGGTGAACTTAAAAGGGAAGAGAATACCTTATGTTTTATCAGCAATGGACATAAGAAATTTATCCCGGCCTCTAATGTTTCTTCTATATACATATTTGGTGAGTTGTCGTTCAATAAGAGGCTTTTAGAATTCCTGTCCATAAATGAAATCGCGCTTCACTTTTTTAACTACTATGGATATTATATGGGGAGTTTTTACCCAAGAACTCATTACAACTCTGGTTATATGGCTATTAAACAATGTGAACATTACATAGATGTTGCAAAACGATTGATATTAGCGCGTAAATTTGTAGAGGGGGCTCTTTTGAACATGTTTAAAAACCTGACCTACTACAAAAACCGAGGGGTAGAACTTACGTCTTATATCGATAGCATTAAAGAGAATTTAAAGGAAGTAGAGAAAACAAAAAGTATTGAGGAACTTATGGCAGTAGAAGGTAGAGCCAAGGAGACGTATTACCTTTCATTCAACATAATATTGAAAAACGATGAGTTCAAGTATGAAAGAAGAGAAAGGAGGCCGCCAAGGAGTCCATTAGATGCCCTAATCAGCTTTGGAAACAGTTTACTATACGTTACAGTTCTAGGAGAGATCTACAAAACTCACTTGGATCCACGTATAGGGTTCTTACATGCTTCAAATTTTAGAAAGTTTTCCTTGAACCTAGATGTAGCGGAAATATTTAAACCAGTAATAGTGGATAGATTAATCTTTACTCTTGTTAATAAAGGAATGATAGATGCTTCTTCGTTCGATAAGGAGTTAGGTGGCATTTATTTATGTGAAAATGGAAGAAGAACATTTATTGAAAAATACGATGAAAAATTGAATCAAACGATAAGTCTTCAGAGGAGAAAAGTATCTTATCAGAGATTGATAAGACTTGAGCTATATAAATTGGAGAGGCATCTTATAGGAGAGAAAGAATATACACCTTTTGTTTCGCAATGGTGATTTAATATGTATGTAATAGTAGTTTATGATGTAAATGTCCAACGTGTCGATGCGGTTTTAAAAACTTGTAGGAGATATTTAACATGGGTTCAAAATTCTGTTCTTGAAGGTGAAATAACTGAAGCTAATTTTCTAAGACTTAAACATCAATTATCAAAAATAATTGATAAGGAAAGAGATTCCATAACTTTCTACATATTAAGGACAACCGCGTATATGAAGAGGGAAACGTTAGGGGCTATAAAGGGAGAGCCAACTACAGTCCTCTAGTCGTTCTATGCGTAAATATGCAGTATTACACATCGACAGAAAAAGACTTTAAAAAGAAGGTAAAGTAAAGCTTATTAAACCAAAAAAGCCGAAAACTCAGAGGGTTCATAGAATACCTATAAGGGCTTGAAACAGGCCCGTTTACGAAAACCGAGCTTGCACCTTCACGAGTTCATAGAATACCTATAAGGGCTTGAAACTACTTCTGCATATCGTCTTCGGACTCGATGACGCCTGTTCATAGAATACCTATAAGGGCTTGAAACAACGAATACTGTAATCCACGTGTCCTCGTCTAAGTTGTTCATAGAATACCTATAAGGGCTTGAAACCCTCTTCGACTACAAGAACAACTTCGACAAGTTCTAGTTCATAGAATACCTATAAGGGCTTGAAACTCTGAGGCTTCACCTTGATCCCGTGGAGTCTGCACGGTTCATAGAATACCTATAAGGGCTTGAAACCGGGGCTCTGGGACAGCCGCACAGCGACTGAGCTTGCGTTCATAGAATACCTATAAGGGCTTGAAACCGGATTATGAAAAGCCTATCTCCTTCAATGTAGATCGGGTTCATAGAATACCTATAAGGGCTTGAAACAAGGCTCGCTAGATTTGAGAGATTTCAAGCAGGGAGGTTCATAGAATACCTATAAGGGCTTGAAACAACAATCTGGCTTGCCAATGGGAATATTGCCAATGGTGTTCATAGAATACCTATAAGGGCTTGAAACTATATAGACTTCAGAATCAACCTTGACGATGATTTCGTTCATAGAATACCTATAAGGGCTTGAAACTATGTGGTCAGCGAGGAAGCGGTAAAACAACATTAGCGTTCATAGAATACCTATAAGGGCTTGAAACTAACGGGTTTAAACCCTAAAACATATATGAATAGTGGTTCATAGAATACCTATAAGGGCTTGAAACAATGGAGATGGTGTTTTTAATCCTGAGAGATTTCTTGTTCATAGAATACCTATAAGGGCTTGAAACAGCGTTTTCTCACTATGCTCTAAACTCGCTTTAAGCCGTTCATAGAATACCTATAAGGGCTTGAAACCCCGTCTTCTTAACGTGAACTTCCCGATATTCCCTTGTTCATAGAATACCTATAAGGGCTTGAAACAGTATAGCGTGGCTCACAAGCTTGGTGTAGTTGTCTGTTCATAGAATACCTATAAGGGCTTGAAACTAGCTGAATGTGAAGAGGCTAATAGAAGGCTTAAAGGTTCATAGAATACCTATAAGGGCTTGAAACTTGGATATCCTTATTCAAATTTGAATGGAGATGGTGGTTCATAGAATACCTATAAGGGCTTGAAACTAACTCCACGTGATGAACTTCCCAAACATGCCACGTGTTCATAGAATACCTATAAGGGCTTGAAACAAGCCAAAGTTGAGGCTAAGCCTGTGGAGATCCAGGTTCATAGAATACCTATAAGGGCTTGAAACTTAGACAGGAAGTACCTAGCTGTCTGAAAACGGCTTGTTCATAGAATACCTATAAGGGCTTGAAACCTTCCTTCGCCAGTGAACTCTAGGCTTTCACGACCTAGTTCATAGAATACCTATAAGGGCTTGAAACCCTCAAAACCCCGGCTTGTGAACCGCTTGATTTTTGTTCATAGAATACCTATAAGGGCTTGAAACAGCTCGTCGTCCAAGTCGAACCAGTTTAGATCACTGTTCATAGAATACCTATAAGGGCTTGAAACTGGTCAGGTATCTGGCCAATGTTCCATAGCCTACGCGTTCATAGAATACCTATAAGGGCTTGAAACCGGCTTCAAGCTGATCCAATGCGAGCGGAAGAAGAGTTCATAGAATACCTATAAGGGCTTGTAGGGTGGGAGAGGCTTTGAATATCAAGTGGACTGGCATCGAATATGTAACAACCTTCAACGGAGTAATGTCGTTCAGAAGACGTAAGTAAAAGTTAATATTTTATTCAGAGGTTAAATGTTTAAGCCTAAAGCCCTCTTCAAACCGTTATATCTGTTGCGGATGGTGACCTCCGTAACGTTAGCGGCTTCAGCAACCTCCTTCTGAGTCTTCTTCTCCTTCTCTAACGTACACGCCATGTATAGTGCTGCGGCTGCTAAGCCCATTGGGTCTTTGCCTGAAGCTGCTTTAAGCTCTTGAGTTTTTTTAAGTATTTCTATGGCTAACTGTTGACACTTCTCGCTTACATTGATCTTAGAAGCTATTTTCGATACGCATTTAATGGGGTCCGCTATAGGCATTACTATGTTGAGTTCTTTAAGTAGAAGCCTATAGCATCGAGCTATATCCTTCCTAGGGATTATGCTGACTTCTGCGACTTCTTTAAGGGTTCTAGGTGTTTCCGTTTGACGGCAGGCCGCGTATAGGGCTGCGGCAGCTATAGCGGCTATACTTCTACCCCTAACTAAACCCTTATCTAAAGCCTTCCTATAGATGAGGGCCGCCTTCTCTTTAACAAGTGGAGGTATGTGAAGCTTATCAGATAGTCTGTCGAGTTCAGCCATTGCTTGACTTAGGTTGCGTTCAATGGAAGAGTGAACCCTACTCCTTATCTGCCAACGTCTAAGTCTAAGCATTCTAAGCCTCATATCAAGCGGTAGCTCACGTCCAAAAGCATCCCTGTTAATCCTAGTTATAACGGTCGATAAGCCTTTATCGTGGACGGAGTAGGATATCGGTACACCAACCCTAGCCCTCTCCTCCCTTTCCTCTTGTGTGAAAGCCCTCCACTCAGGACCCTGATCCATAAGCTGACTACTTATTACAAGCCCACAACTCCTACAGACAGTTTCACCCTTCTCGTAATCTACAGCCAGATCCGTACTACCACACTCTGGGCAAACCTCAACCTTAGAAGCTGGTTTTTTAGCCTTATCACTAGAGGAAACGTCTAAGCCGTTTCTCTTAACATCGATAAGGCCCATAACCTCTTCCTCTTTGAAATGGCAACTCCTTCAACCAATTTAACTTAGAAGGAGATGCCACTTCCAGATAGAGAAACTGATTTAAAAAAGTTATATATAAGCTTTATCATTTTGTGATGGTTTAAAAACTAAGAAAAATTTAAGCCTAGAAACTACAAAATATAAG